>SXGR01357826.1_pt1 | contig 26139 bp, 30 predicted proteins | sample 3174711 | NCBI WGS metagenome assembly SXGR01 (sample SAMN11356860, study PRJNA531348) | freshwater metagenome | isolation source: freshwater sample F1-60 | place: China: Fuxian Lake, Yuxi | collected 2017-12-25
CTTGGTACGACGCTGGAGAACCTGAATCGTGCGGCGGATCTCGTCATCACGGCCAATCACTGGATCGAGCTTTCCCGCCCGAGCGCGTTCGGTGAGATCATTCGTGTACTTTTCCAGCGCTTCCCGGCCTTCTTCGGCATTCTGATCAGCCACTTTCTGACCTCCTCGCATCGCTTCGACGGCTGCTTCAAGTGCAGCCCCGGTAACGCCAAGCTGCCGGAACAATCTAGCCACGGTGTCATCGAGCACCAGTGCCAACAACAGCGTTTCAACCGCAACGAATTTGTCACCCTGTTTGCCCGCACGACCGTCCGCGAGGGTCAGAGTGCGCTGTAGAGCTGGGGAAAGGTTGATTTCACCCGTGGGTTTCCCCAACTTCGGCAGCGAATCTACAAGGGCAAGCACCCGTTCGCGCATCAGCGGCACGTCCGCGCCAGCGCTCGCCATGAGTTTCTGCACACTTGCGGGTCCAGGCTCTAACAGCGCTGCGAGGACATGCACCGGCTCAAGGGAGGGGTGATCTTTGGTGGCCGCAAGCGACTGCGCATCCGCGAGCGCATTTTGCAGGGCAGTCGTCATTCGTTCCATGCGCATAGCGCACTCCAATCAGGTTGTGGACAATCCCCTAAGTAAAGACTGAACCCGGGATTTCAATGCAAGACGCTCAACACGTTACGGATTTCCCTGACGCAAACGAGCAACTCGTTCACATCCATCATCCCCGACGCACCCGACAAACAAATGGTTGAGACCCACTTCGATGACGACACCAGGGCCGTGCACTACCTGCTCCGCCCTAATCTGTCATGGACTTGGCGCGCTAACGTCTGGTTTCTGGCAGTGCTGTGCACGGTGTCACTCACTATCGCGCTGACGTTTACTTGGCTTGGCATGTGGATGATTCTCCCTTGGAGCATCCTCGAACTTAGCGCGTTAGTGCTGAGTTTGTGGTTATGCGTCCACCGTGGCTATCGTCAGGAAGTGATCGTGCTGCAGCCGCAATCTGTTCTTCTGCAAAAAGGGCAACGACAACAGCCGCCTCGCGTAACACTGGACCGTACTTTCGAACGTTTCTTCACAAGGTTCCACGTGGAACGCCATAAACACCGTTGGCGTGATCCGCGTGTGCAACTCTGTTATCGCGACGAAAAGATCGAAATCGGTGCGTTCCTGACGGCAGATGAGAAGAAGTCACTGATTGCCGAACTTCGTCGCGGAATACGTTACGTCGATTCTGTTGTACGCCAGTAACGTAGCGCCTCTCGTCGAAAAGTGCGCAAAACACTGGGTGAGCCACTATACCAACGGATCGCTCCACTCTCCGCTGTACTGAACACGCGTGCACCCGCTTGTTGCCAGCGCTCAACCACTTGTGCGTGTGGATGACCATAGCCATTGTGGCGACCGGCGCTGACGACTGCGTATCGTGGACGCGTTCGCCTCACGAAAGCACGCGACGATGATGAGCGACTACCGTGGCGTGGAACGACAACAACCTTCAGGCGATCAAGGACTTCGGGTCTAGCTGCACGAATCAGCAACATCTCTGCGTGATCGCTGGTATCACCTGTAAGCAACACCGCATGCCGCCCGTTGTCTACCAGGAGTGCGCAGGATCGATCATTAGCCGTGGAGAAATCTGGAAACTCATCGCCAGGCAAGAGCTGGAACGCTACGCTATCACGCCGCCACGCTGGAAATCCTTGGCACGAAAGAACGTCACTGGCGTGATCGCTGCCGATGAGGAGGACGTTCGGGAAGGCTCGAACCAGCGCCTCTGTGCCACCCGCGTGGTCGATGTCCGGATGGGTGGTCACGACAACATCGGGTTCTCGTACCGCCGTCGATGCAACCGCGGGAAGGACGACGGCCTCCCCGGTGTCAAAACCGGACGAAAAGCGCGGGCCTGAATCCATCACGAGCACCGTGTTGCGAGTCTGCACGAGCGCCGCACTGCCTTGCCCGACGTCAAGAACCTCCAGCAGGAATTCTCCTGATGGGAGTCAAGGCCACACTGGGGTCAACGGCAATAACGCCAAGGGCAACAGCGCGAGCCGTAACTTAAGTCGGATCGGCCAGACCAACAGGTGCCCAGCGATTAGCGCCACCCCGAAAACGCCAGGATCATGGATCGATGTGCGAAGCGCCGGTGGCTCCGCTGCAGATTCAATTACCACCAACACTATCCCCAACATGGCGTCGGCAAGGTAAATGAGGATGAACGCGGCCGCCTCAGCAACAGGGACCAGCGCCCCCCGAGCAGCAGCAGCGGCAGGACCACAACACTAACCACCGGGACAACAACAAGATTGACCCATGGCCCGGTGACGCTGACGCTGCCGAGCAATGCAGCCAACCAGCCCATTAAGGCCACGCTCAACATCAGCTGACTGCGAACGAATCGTTGTGTCGACAAGAGACGTGTCGGCGCTCGCCAGGACGCTGTTTCCGCAACCAAAAGGACCGCCACGGCCACGAACGACAACCAAAAACCCGACGCGAGGGGTGAGAGCGGCATGACAAAAAGCGTCAGCAGCAAAGCCAACAGGAACAACGTGGCCGGCGATAGCCTGCGCGCCAACACCAGTGCACTCACACCCAGACCGTAAAAAATCACGGCGCGCACCGCGGGCACTTCATAACCCGTCAACGCGGTGTAACCCAGCGCCGTTATAAATCCTGTTGCAGCCGCACACCAACGAACGGGAAACCCAACCCGAAACATGACGACCCATCGTGCAATAAGCAGACCCGGAATCGCCCCGAGCGCAGCGACGATGACGATGTGCAATCCAGTGACAATGATCAGATGGATCGTTCCGGTGTCACGAAACCATCGCCACTGTGTGTCGGACACTGCAGTGCCATCAGCGAGTGCTAACGCGAGCAGCACGCCACCGTTTTGCCAGCGGGGTGCTGAATTCTTTTCACCCTCCGCAGCTTCCTCAGCTGGCGCAAGCAGGTACTCACGAATTTCGCCTCTGATTTGGGGCAGAACATGTCCCTCAATCAATGCGACGCGTCGTGCTTCGCGGACGTACCCCGTTCCGGCGATGCCTTCACTGAAAAGCCAACGCTCAAAGTCGAATCCAGAGGGATTGGCAAAACCGGAGGGAGGCCGGATACGCGCTAAGACCTCCCAAGTTTCGCCGGGCAAAGGCCCTACTGCTGTGACGGGCCAGGCGAGCCTGAGTCGAACGCCAGGCTCCGCAGTGCATTGCGAACGCGGCTCATGGTCGGGCGTCACCGTACGGACCAACGTCGTGTGGTATCGAACACCAGACACTGCGGTGTCGACCGATTCGACGCGTACGGACAATCGTGTGCTTTCGGCTGCATACGCGCCGACCCAGACAGCACGACGGTCAACATGGGCATCAATTACGCGGAGCAGTACCACGATCACAACCAGGCAGAGCAGCAGCGCACGTGCAGGGCCCAGTGAATGCTTGGATGTCATCGCAGGCTCTGACGCGTTGTGGGCATAATCCACTTATGCCCCGTGAATTCATCAGGCGCTATCTGCCAACACCCGAAAAACTGAACGAATATTCCGCTCTTCGACCGCTTGGCAAGTTGATCCATAACGAAGACTTGTGGCACCTGAATCGTCGATCCGCGTCCGGAGCAACGTTTATCGGGTTTTTCTGTGCCTTTCTGCCAATCCCCTTCCAGATGTTGCCGGCAGCCGCACTCGCCATTTCATTCCGCTGCAATCTGCCCATCAGCCTTGCGCTCTGCTGGCTGACCAATCCAGTGACCATGGCACCGCTGATGTATTTTCAGTACCGACTCGGGTCCTGGCTACTCGGACGAGAGATCTCCACGACTGACATCAGCTTGTCGACCCAGTGGCTGCTCGAAAATCTCGTGAACGTCGGTTATCCCTTGTTCTTCGGTTCGATCGTGTGTGGGTGGGTACTGGGTATCACCGGGTTCGTGCTGGTACGGGTGTTGTGGAGGCTGCACATCGTCCGTCGTTGGCGTGAGCGGAGGGCCCGGCGTCGAGCTTGAGCACCATCAAGGTGATCTAACAGCCTTCCTTCAGACGCCGTGCAGCCCTTGAACCGGATGCACTTGCCGTGCCTTGCGAGCAGGAATCCAGGCAGCCATCAGCGAAATCACCGACGACAATCCAGCAATGACAGCAAGATCAACGGCGCTGATCTGAACGGGAATTTCGACAAAGTAGGTGCCTTCCAGAAACCGCAAATCGAATACTGCCTCGAGGCTCGCGACTAACGCATCGATTTGTAGCGACGCCCACACGCCGAAGATCAAACCCATCACGATGCCGGCGAATGCAATCAATACACCTTGAATCAAGAAGATGCGCTCCACCAACGAAGCCGTCGCCCCCATCGTTCGGAGGATAGCGATAGCCGGCGTTTTCTCACGAATGAGCATCACTTGACCGGAAATGATGTTGAATGCCGCGACTGCAACCACAAGCAAGAGCAAGACAAACATCATGGATTTCTCAAGGCGAACGGCGCTGAAGAGTTCGCCATAGCGTTCCGTCCAAGGCGAAAAACGCAGTTCTGGCCACAGCGCCCGGAAGCGCTCAACAGTGGACTGAGCCTGCAGCGGTGCACTCAGTCGCAGCTGTACACCACGTGACCCTCCCTGCTGCAGCACCACCTGAGGAATTCTGGAAAGCCCAACCAACGCAAGTCCGTAGTCAGGTTCCGCGTCCAATCGGAAGGTACCACCCAATCGAAAGGTGGTGCTGACAGGACGCACCCTGCCCGCATCGGTCGACAACAGGGTCAGCGTGATCCGGTCTCCGGGAAACAGGCCGAGTGCTTGCGCCAGCGGCGCTCCGAGTACGACGTAACCGGTTTCGTCGCCGGCATTGTCCAGTGCACCAAGAGAGCCGGTCTGCAGGTGGTCTCGGATTTCATCCAAGGCATCGATCCCCTGCCGATTCAATGCGAGCAAGGAGACTGGTTGAACCGCGGTACCCCGCCCTACCATGGCGGTGGCCTCGAAGTACGGAAAGCTGGCTGTGACGGCGGGATCTTTTGCGAGCGCTGCAGGAATATTGTCTTCATCCTCGATGATCACGTGGGGAATTGCCCGTAACAGGCGCGTTTTAAGTTCGTGGTCAAATCCATTCATCGCACTGACGACTACCGTCAGAATGAGGACGCCCAATAACAAGCCAACAAACGAAATCCAGGTAATGAAGCTCACATAGCCGTGGCGTCCGGTGCGCAGATAGCGCCAGGCAATGTCAGTTGCCAGGCTCATCGGTTAGGGAAGGTCTGATTAATCAGACCTTCCTGTGTGGTGCATGGAAGCACCACCACTTTCCATGCGTGTGGCGCGTGCCTCGCAGGCGCATTCACGGGCAAAGCCCGTGTAAACGCCGGGAAAATGCGAGGAATCCGAAGGATTCCGACCTGATCAACTCGTAGGAGGGAATTGATCAGAGTTTCCTTAGGTTCTTTCGTGGTCATCAACGCTCGCTCGCCACTCGTCCGCCGTCGAGGGCGACAACCCTGTCTACACCCTGGGTTACAGCAGCGTCGTGAGTCGCGATGACGATGCCAACACCACGTTCACGGCAAAGACGCCGCATCAAATCAAGGACGTGAGCGGCATTGTCACGATCCAGGTTGCCGGTCGGCTCATCCGCCAATATGAGCGCAGGATCGGCGACGAGAGCGCGTGCAACGGCAACCCTCTGTCGCTCACCACCGGACAATGCCGACGGCCGATGAGTGTGACGATGCCCAAGCCCGACCGACTCCAGCATTGCGCGTGCACTTTGATTCGCCTCGCTGCGGGAACGACCGGCTAGCCTGAGTGGCATAGCGACGTTTTCCAGTGCGGAAAATTCCGGAAGCAGATGATGCATCTGGTAAACAAATCCGAGATGCCGATTGCGAATCGCGGCGCGGCCATCCACGTTGGCACCGCTCATGTTCTCGCCGTGCACAAACACACTTCCCGTGTCGGCATCATCAAGCCCTGCAAGGATGTGCAACAACGTACTTTTCCCAGAGCCGCTGCGACCTACCAGCGCAACCAGCTCGCCCACACCCACCGTCAGATCAACGCCGTGCAACACCGGCACGGCAACTTCTCCGTGCGCATAGGTCTTGGTTAGCCCTTTTGCGAGCAGTGCAGGAATGGCGCTCTTTTCCCGCGTCACGATTTGATCAGCTCGATCCGATTCATTCATGAGCAAGAATTTCCACCGGTAGCTGGCGCGTGGCTTTCCATGCCGGAAAAAGCGCAGCGAAAACAACGAGAACAAGACTGACACCCACGATCATGCCTACATCGGATATTCGAATGTCCACCGGAAGGTAGCCGATAAAGTACTGGTTCATGAGGTCGCGACCCGACAACGAGGACAACCCGGCTAACAGTTCCGGGAGTGACCACGTCAACAGAATGCCAATCATCAGACCAATCGCGAGTCCTGTAACACCGAGCATCAGGCCGAGCAGAAAAAAGAGTCGCAGCACCACCGATGTGCCGCTGCCCATGCTACGGAGAATGGCGACGTCCGCCTGCTTCTGATCCGCCACCATGATGAGTCCCGACACGAGATTGAATGCAGCAACCGCAACCAGGAATGACAAGAGCACAAACATCGTCACCTTCTGGGTCACGATCGCCTGATAGAGATTGCCATGAACACCGCGGGTCCAAGGACGCACGGAGGCGACCCTGTTCGGGAAGGCCGCTTCAGCTGCAACCCACGCAAGGTCCGTCGCGAAGACATCATCGAGACGAATCTGATAACCCGCTACGCGATCGCCCAAGCGAAACAAGCGTCCGGCATCGTTGATGTGAATAAACGCCGCCCGTCCATCTAACTCCGAATCAGTGCTAACAAGGCCGGTCACGACAAAACGTCGTTGGCGAGGCAACAGGCCAATCGGCGTGACGGTGGGTGTGGGCAATACCAAAGTGATGTGATCACCCACGACGACCTCCAGTTGTCGCGCGAGGCGTGCGCCTAACCAGACTTCGAACTGCCCATCCCGCAACAGCGCGCCTCCAGGTTGTACGTACTGCTCGATATCAGACACTGCGCTGTGGCGGTTGGGATCGATGCCAGTGATTAACACGCCGCTGACCTTGTCCAGCCCGCTTGCAAGCGCCGCCTCTTCGATAACGGGTGCGATACCGGCTACCCCGGAAGAAGCTTCGAGCACCTGTTCACGTTTCGGATCGATCATCGCGGGTCTGTCCAGCCAAACAGTCGCGTGCGCCGTTACCCCGAGCAGCCGTTCACGAAGTTCGCGCTCGAAGCCATTGATGACGGAAAGCACCGTAATCAGGACCGCCACCGACAACGCCAACCCAACCACGGCAGCAATACTCACTGCGGACAACATGCTTGCAGCACCTGTGAGGTATCGCCAAGCAATTGACGCTGCAAGCCGCGTTGTCAGCGCAGACGAAAGTAGTGGAATTGCGACGGGGTGTTCCGCGGAAAGTGGCATGGCTTCGGCATCTTAACAGGCCACTGCACAAGCGGCCCCCAGCGCTCGATTAAAAGCCCTTCATCGAGAAGTTGGACTGGAAATGCACCTCGGCGGCGCCGCGCTTTTTTCACAAGATTACGACACCCAAACCTTAGAGGCAGAAACAGGTCGCAGTCACCCGAAGTCCCGGTCGGTACACTGCTCGCTCCAGGTCCGGCGTCTGTTAACCGGTCCACCCCTTGGAAACCTGCAGACAGCGGACATCTGCAGCAGCTGGAAGATGGAGGTTCCGCATTGGCCTTGAACTACCGCGCTGACATCGACGGCCTGCGCGCACTCGCGATCCTTCCCGTCGTACTTTTTCACGCCGGCGTCCCTTCGGTATCCGGGGGCTTTGTCGGCGTCGACGTCTTTTTTGTGATTTCAGGGTTTTTGATTACTAGCCTGATCCAACGGGAAATCGCTGAAAATCGGTTCAGCTACCTGTCGTTTTGGGAGCGCCGAGCAAGAAAACTGCTCGCTCCAATCGTTGCGGTCACGGTGATCACGTTGCTCGTCGGTTGGTTCATGCTGATGCCGGAGGACCTGCGTTACCTCGGTCAGAGCGTTGCAGGGATCGCGCTGTTTGGATCCAACCTGGTGTTCTGGAAGAAGTCTGGTTATTTCGCAGCGGAAGACGAGACGATACCGCTGCTGCACTCCTGGTCATTGGCCGTTGAAGAACAGTACTACCTCGTTTTTCCGGCGCTCTTGTTCTTGCTCGCGAGAACACGTCCGCAAACACGATCGTTATGGATTCTTGCCATCGCCGTCATTTCGCTCGGCTTGAGCGCTTTCTGGACTCGTATCTCGCCCGACTCGGCCTACTACTTGCTGCCATCACGAGGTTTCGAATTGATGATCGGTGCCTTACTGGCGCTCAACCCACCCAAGTCAGTGAGGGGTCGATTCACCGCAGACCTGATGGCCGCAGCCGGCATGACCATGATCATCGCCACGATCATTGTGTTTGATGAAACGACGCCTTTCCCGAGGTTTGCTGCACTCATTCCCTGCCTCGGGACAGCACTGCTCATACGGGCTGGCGCACCGGAAGGCAGTGTCTCAGCCAGAGTGCTGAGCCTTCCGCCAATCGTCGAAGTCGGCAAGTTGTCCTACTCACTGTATCTGTGGCACTGGCCGATCATTGTGTTCTGAGCGGTTTATCGGCGAAGCCCTATCGAGAATTTTCTCTCCACCGAAATCATCGGGCTCATTCTCGCGAGTTTGTTGTTCGCCTGGCTGAGTTAACGATTCGTCGAATCACCGGTCCGCGAACGACGGATTTTCCGCAGTAGCAAAAGTCTCGCGTTCGCCAGTTTCTCCTCATTGGCGCTGTTGCTTGGCGCTGGCGTGTTTATCCACTTCAAGGAAGGTGTGCCTGAGAGTCTGCCAGATCATTTGGCTGTGATGTCCGAAACCGTCGCTGATTGGACACCCGACCAGCTTCGTTGTGGCGACCTTGATGGGGAAAGCAGCCCCTGTGAAATCGGTGCGCACAAAGCTTCAGTCGAGTTTGTTGTTTGGGGAGACAGCCACGCCCAGGCAACGTTCGAAGCGCTTGAGCAGGCCGCTCACCATAGTGATACGAAAGGTCTGTTCCTGTCGCGAGGCGCATGCCCACCGCTGCCTGGTTTCCAACCCGAAGGGGGTGGATTCGTACTGGGTTGTCCGGCGTTTAATGAGTACGCGATGCAGACCATCAATCGATTGCAACCGCGCTCTGTCATCCTGATCGCCCGTTGGGTCGCCTATCGCTATCCACACAGTCAGAAGACATCGGCAGCCACTGCCGAAGATGCGATGCTGGCACTGGTTCACACGCTTCAGGAATCCGGTATACGCGTGGCCATCATGGATGAAGTCCCGTACTCCGCGTATTGCATCCCATCTACTTTCGGAACAGGAATCTAGCGTTTTGGGTTGAACACCGCGTCGCTCGGCATAACGGAGAATGGTTACCGGCAACGGACCGCCAACTGGCAATCGTTTATGGCCGATCCGCGACTGAAGGAGGTCGTCAGAGTCGATCCCACGCACATCCTGTGCAATCAGGGTTGGTATCCTGTGTTACGTGATGCCCGTCCGCTCTATCGGGACTCAAACCACCTCACCAACTATGGTGCTGCAAATCTGGTCCCGATGCTCACGAACACGTTACGAGAGCTGAATTGTCAGGCCACGGCCTGCTGAGAAGAGGCTTTGAGCAACGCGCCGTGGGCGTCGAGTGACGCCACGCGATAACTCTCGGCATAGGTCGGAAAGTTGAAGATGTTCTCGATGAACGTATCGATCTTCGCGCCAGTCAAAAGTCCCATCTGTCCAATGTGAACAAGCTCCGTCGCGTAGGCGCCAACCGCGTGGATGCCCAGAACCGTACGATCCGCTGCTACCACCAGCTTGAGCATGCCCTCCTGGGACTGCGCAATCTGACCTCGGGCGATTTCTTTGAAGTTAGCCCGACCTACGACAGCACCAGGAAACTTCTGTATCGCTTGGTTTTCAGTGAGTCCAACAGAAGCGAGATCTGGGACAGAGTAGATTCCTGTTGGAATGTACTCACTGAACTTACCGGAATCGACATTGAGGATCGCGCAGGCAACCCGTCTGCCTTGTTCCATCGACGCGGAAGCGAGTGAAGGTGGTCCAACCACATCGCCTGCGACGAAGATGTGCGATACGTTGGTCCGACCATTGGCATCCAAATCGATCAGTTTGCGGTCGTTAATCTTCACGCCCGAATTCTCAATCCGAAGTCCGTCCACCTGTGAAACTCGTCCGAGAGCACACATCGCTTTGTCGGTGCGTAACACCGACCCGTCCTTGAACGTGCTCTCTACCTGACTCACACCGTCGAACTCAACGTCGACAAGCTCACTTTCGCCGATGAACACACCACCATGTTGTTCGAAGTAGTTGAGGAAACATTCAGTCAGGTCGCCATCAAGGAAACCTAAGGGCTTCGGGTAACGGTCGACGAGTGTGACTTGAACACCGAGCAGTGCAAAAACGGAAGCGTATTCGCAGGCAATGACGCCACCGCCGAGAACGATCATGGTCTGTGGCAGATAAGCCAGCGACAGAATGGAATCGCTGTCGTAAATGTTCTCATGGTCGATGGCGACGTTGTCCGGCGCGCGTGGTTTTGAGCCATTAGCCAACACCACATATTCCGCACGAATGATGGAGGCTTTCCCATCAGTATGTCGAACACGCAGCGTGTGCGGGTCTTCGAAACTCGCTCGGCCATGCACGATCTGAATACCGTTGCGTACGAGCTGTTCCGTCATGTAATGGTCGTGGGCTTTAACGATGTGAGTGACCTCACCGATGAGTTCGGCCACGCTACCCTGATACAGATGCCGGGCGGAACGCAGTTCCGAAAACCGCAGTCCGGCCCGATAACGTTCCACCGCCCTTTCCCGCAGCGCTTTGCTGGGAATAGTGCCTTGGTGAACGCAGGCACCGCCGATCTCTCGCGCTTGTTCACAAATCGCCACCCGCTTGCCACCTTTGGCGGCCTGGATGGCAGCTTTTTGGCCCGCTGGACCTGAACCAACGACGATGACATCAAATACATCGTTGCTTCTGCTCATCGCCTCCTTCATAGAACCTCTTTTGCAACAATCGCTTTTTTCTAAAGAACCTTGTTAGAAGACCTTTTTTGAGGACCTTTTCAAAGGACCTTTTCAGAGGACCTTTTCAGAGGACCATGGATTCCAGCGCCAAAGTGATTTGCTCGGCTTTACCGAGAACCTCTTCGACATCTTCGGGATAAAGATTCAGGTGCTGCACGGCAGCCATCTCGACAATCTGCTCGGGATCCAAGCTGTCCTGACGCAGTGCTACAGCCACACCGCGACCCGCTTCCACGGTGGCTACTTCATCTTGGTTATCCGGAGCGTCGCTAAATTCACCGACGAACTGGATGCACATGCCAACGACCGCCGGCAGTTTCCAACTGTCCACGAGCGTCGCGCCCGCTTCGGGTCCAAGCATGGCCATTAAGTACTTCGCATCGCCTAACTGCAGCGCTGGGTCGCGATTCGAGAGTTCCACCGCAATGACGGAAGAGTCGACGTTGTGCAGCAGCCCACCGAGATAAGAAAGCTCGACGTTTTTGAGCGTCGCACGAGCAAATTCCTTGGCCTAGAGGCCTGTTGCCAACCCCAACTGCCAAGCTTCGTCCATCAAGAGCTGAAAGGATCCTTTGCAAGGCAACGCATTTTTCAGGGACGCGGTGAGTGCGATTTCCCGAATGCGAACCATGCCAAGTCGAGCGATCGCCTGTTGCAAGGCAACGATTTCAGAGGACCCACGAAACAGCGGTAAATTCGCGACCCGCAACACGTGGGTCGCGAGGGATTGGTCTTTTTGGATCAGATTCGCGAGTTTTTGCGCGTCTGCCCCATCGTCGAGCGTGCTCGAGAGCACCTCCGTTGCGACGTTGGGAAGAACCGGTAGTTTTAATCGACGTGCCACGATATCTGCACGCAATTTGGTCTCAATCGCAGCGAGATCGGGACTCGGGATCTCGGTTGCGACGATCGGGCAAAGAGAGACATCGTTGAGCATCTCGCCTTTGGGTGGATGCCTTCAGGATAGCCAAATTTTGAAGCTACGCCGGCCGAGCAGGATGTGGGCGCAACCCTGCGAGGGACCGACCTAGGACGTTAACCGGTCACGAAGGGAGAAGGCTGAGCCTTAGATGCCAATACCCTGGGCACAGCGCGTGCTGCTGACCTGAGGACTAAAAGTCCCGCCGACGCTTTGAAGGCGCTGTCGCATCAATGCCAAGATCTGCACCGGGAAGCTCCGCTCGATCACATTTAGCCGGGTTTCCGCCGCATACCTCGCAGGCGACGCCCATGTTCAGTGCCTTCATGCCACCGCAGCTGCCTGCAATAGGCTTTCGACCCATCGCGACCCCGACTGCCATTAGCCCAACCAGAGCGAGCATGACCAGAAAGGTAAAGACAATCGTGCTCATGGAAGATCCATCAGTGATTTCATGGCGTCAGTATATACCGCGTCAAAGCCGTCCGAACTTCGCACCAGCATGTAAACAGGCAGATTAAGCCGATGGGCCAGCTCGAGTCCCTCGTTGGGTCCAAGCACATTGAGAGCCGTCGCCCAGGCATCCGCCAAGGCCGTAGTCTCATGAACAACCGTGATTGACGCGAGGCCATGGCGGATCGGATAGCCGTCTCTTGGGTCAATGGTGTGAGAAATGCGCTCGCCATCTACAGTGCGGAAGTTCCGATAGTCTCCCGATGTCGCCACAGCACGGTTGCGTAACGGCAGCACCGCTTCAATTCCGCCATGAATGGGTGACGGACTTTCGATGCCGATACGCCAGCCATCGCGGGCGGGTCCATTGCCAATGGCCCTAACTTCGCCGCCGACGTCCACCATCGCATCGGGACATCCACCGTCTCTCAAGACCTCCAGCGCAGCGTCGACCGCATGTCCCTTGGCCACTGCTGAAAGATCAATAAACACGTCGCCCCGGCTTCGGGATACAAGCTCCGGTACCGAGAGTCCATAACCACCGTCACTGGTCGGCAACAGCGCGCTGATCTCCTCGGGCGTAGGCTTCTTGTCCGTCTTGACGGATCCAAAACCCCACGCGTTGACAAGCGCACCCACAGACACATTAAACGCGCCGCCGCTCTCTTTTCTCACCTGCTCCGAAACGTCCAGAACTTGCCACATCTCCTGGGATACCGTCATCGTTTCACCGGGCGGCAAGCGATTGAGCCGCATCAACATCGAGTCCGGGTTCCATGTCGTCATTTCGGCATCCACGCGCGTGAGTGCGCGCGCCGCGGAATCCAGGCGAATTTCTGCCGCGTCGATACAGCGCGCCGTCAGCACGTAGTAGGTGCCCATGACGCTGCCCTGCTTGGACGCATAACCGGTTTTCGACGGTGATGAGCAGCCCTGGGCCAAGCTGATTCCGAACAGCAAAATCGCCCAAAAACGGACGGACATGGGGTCATCCCGCGACAGTTTTCCGGCGGCCATTACACCCCAAAAACAACACAGCACAAAGGCAAGATCCCGGAACGAAACACGTCCCGCAGAATGCTGCCCATCACAGCTCTTTCATCGATGTAGCAGTAGGAGCACCGATGTCCATTTCACGTAACACGCTTCCTGTACCGGCCATACAACGCCCTGGAACACAACTGGCACCGGTGGCTTTCGCGCACTGGACCGCACCGGTTGCGTTCATGGGTCGTGCACCCGCGGTGTTGTCCCGCGACGAAGGGCCAGGATTGCGTTTCGACGGTCGAATCACTCGTGCAACACGATTCCCGGTTGAAGCGGCCATCGCGATGAACGAACCCCGCGCGCGACGCCTCGGGCACCACGTTGACATGCACTGCTGATTCCTTCAGGTTGCGCGCTCTTGGGGCGCGGACACTTGACCTTTCATGTTGCAGAAATGGCTAACGCCACTGCTTCTTATTGGAGCGGCAATCGGTTGGCTGCTCGGTAATCTCTTTGGCGGTAATGCATGGCTCGATACAGCCATGCAGATGGCGCGCACCGCTTTTCTGGATGGACTGAAGCTGGTCATCGGACCACTGATTCTGTTTTCGCTGATGTCGGGAATCCTCAGGCTTTCAGCCACTCGCGACATGCACCGGATGGGCGGTTACACCCTCACCTATTTCCTCTCGACGACCGCCATCGCTACTTGCATCGGCTTGTTTATTGTCACCAGCGTTCACCCGTGGACGGATTCACCACCGATCTCCGATCCACCGCCGTTAGCACCGGGCATTACGCTCATCAGTTCTGAGGACGCGGGCATCGGCGCATTGTTTGTTGGGATCGTCAAACAAATGCTCGTCAATCCCTTCGCGGCGCTCGCTAATCTGAACATCCTCGGCCTCGTCACCAATGCGGTGATCTTCGGGCTCGCCGCGTTGTTCGTGTTACCCAAAGAATCTCCGGTCATTACGGCAATCCACGACCTCACGTCTGTGGTTTACAAGGTCGCGGGCTGGTTCCTCATGCTGGCGCCCATCGGAGTGATGGGCATCGTCTACAACTTCGTCGGTGCCATTCACACCACGTTATTGACCCAGCTGTTCCAGTTCGCGTTAGTCGTGGTTGGCGCTACGTTGCTGCATGGTCTCATCGTCCTGCCAGGCATTGCCTGGTGGCTCGGCAAGATTTCGCCGATCCGGCTTTTTCAGGGTATCTGGCAACCTTTGTTTGTTGCCCTGACGACATCATCCAGCGCGGCGACTTTGCCGGTCACCATTCGTGCTGCGGAAGAACAACTCGGCGTCAGTCGATCAACCTCCAGCTTTGTATTGCCACTAGGCGCCACGATCAACATGGACGGCACTGCGCTCTTTGAAGGGATGGCAGCAGTTTTTCTTGCGTACCTGTTCAACGTTCCACTCACCGAATCGTCCATCATCGCCGTGTTTTTTGTCGCGATGATCAGCTCCATTGGTGCGCCAGGCATCCCATCGGGGAGTATGGCAGCGATGCAAATGGTGATGTTGGCGGTCGGTATTCCACTTGAGGCCATCGGATTGTTGCTACTGATTGAACGACCTCTCGATACGATTCGTACTGCCGTTAACGTCCAAGGCGATCTCATTGGCGCGGTGGTCGTTGAACGACTCATCTTCGGCGAAAAGGGTTCTACGCAAGTCGATGGCTGAACATCTTGTCCTCGTCCGCCACGGTCAGATCGCTGCGAATCGCGAAGGTCGCTGGCATGGCTCCACTGATTCACCCCTCACGTGGCGTGGCAGTCGGCAAGCCAAACGCACTGCGAAACACTTAAGCAAACGCCTACAACCGATTGAGAAGATTTACGTCAGCCCGCTGGATCGTTGCCGCTCAACCGCTGCGCCGATTGCAAGCGCGTTCAAAATAGACCCGGTGATTCACCATGATTTGCGTGAGTGGGGAATAGGCGCGTGGGAAGACACGCCCTTTTCGGACCTGCAGAAAACCCACGATTTCATGGGCAAGGTCCGCAAGGACCCTCACTTTGAACCACCCGGTGGTGGTGAAAGCCTCGCGCAAGTCACGACTCGCATGGTCGCCGCCATTCGCCAAATCAACGCGAGTCATGAAGGTGCTGTCGCCATCGTGAGTCACGGCGCGTCGTTGGCCCTCGCGCTCGCGGTCATCCTCGACAACGATGCGAACCGCTGGGGTCAATACATGGTCGACAATTGTTCGCTCACAGAGTTGGTGCTCGGCGACAACCCGTACGTCAATTTTTTTAATCGCACTGAGCACCTATGATTCAGGTGCCACACTGAAAGGGGACTTTGATCTATGAGTCGAATTCGATTGCTTGAAGATCACGAACTCTCGGACACCGCGCGCCAGCAAGCTCTGGCTGTGGAAGCTGCGGGAAAGGACGCTTCGGTGTTACGTGCCGTCGGCCACCGCCAGGAGATGTTCGACAAGTACTTCCAGTTCTATTATCCGACCCATAACGGCGGAGTAGTCGAACCTGTCCTTAAGGAGCTCGTTAGGCTGAAGGTCGCCAGACTCAACGACTGTTTCACGTGACTGAATGCACGCTTTCCATCGGCGATGGAAAAAGGGCTCACTGAACAGAAAATCGCGCATCTCGACGAACCCACTGTGGGCAACCTCCACTTCTCTTCACGAGAGCGCATGGCCATCGAATACGCGGAAATGTTGGCGGTGAATCATCACGCCATTGACGATGCGTTTTTTGAGCGGTTACGTGGTGAGTTCAACGATGCTGAGGTTCTGGAACTCGGCATGATGATCGGGCAGTACATCGGCTTCGGTCGATTGCTGAAGATTCTCGATCTCGAGCCGAAGTACTGCGAGACCTAGCGCACTTTTAGTGCGCTGTACTTGCGCTTTAGCGCGTAGCTAAAGCGCTTACGCGATCCCCTCTTCACCCGAGGATGAAGTTCTCTTCCATTCTCGCCCGCACCTCTCCCTGGTGATCAAAGTACTGCCGGAAACCGCCGTTGTAGTTACCATCCTGACGGCGGTTCGACTCGCCTTCGAAGTTGTAATAGCCCGGCGTGCATTCCTGATTACGACCGGTCTTGCCACGGTGTTTGATGACCTCATCCACCCACCACTGCTCCGCATCATCTGTCGGTTCAATCATCGACAGTCCTTTGCGACGAACGTGATCGATGCAGGCGGCGATGTGATCACCCTGGGTTTGCAGCATGTCAGTGAGGTTGAACTGAAACGAAGCCTGATAGCCGCCCATGATGAAAAGATTGGGGTATCCCGCAGTGTGAATCCCTAACACCGTACGCACACCATTCGCGTATTTGTCTTCGAGATTCTGGCCATCACGACCGATGATCGTGTTGTAGATGCCAGTCTTCTGGACCTCAAATCCCGTGGCATAAATTAAAAGGTCGACGGGATAGACTTTGCCTTCGAAAACAGGTCCTTCCTCCGCGATCTGCGTGATGCCTTTACCGCGTGTGTCCACCAAGTGAACCGTGGGCAAGTTGTAGCTCGGCAGGTACTCATTGTGAAAACACGGTCGTTTGCACATAAACATGTACCACGGCTTGAGCGCGTCAGCGGTAGCCTTGTCTTTCACAATCGAATCGATGCGTGAATGGATCCGCATCATGTAGTCGATGTTGCCGTTTTCTTGTTGTCGCAACTTCTCTTCGGGTGACATCGCGGCGAGTTTGGCAACCAGCTTGGGATCACGTTCAAACGCGGCTAGTACTTTTTCGCGACGTTTTGCCTGCCAACCCGGCTCCAGCTTACGAGCCCAGTTAGGATCCGTTGGCCAATCATCACGCACATCGATGGAAGACGGCGTGCGCTGGAAAACAAACAGTTCTTTCGCCGTCTTCGCGACTTCTGGAACGATCTGCACGGCACTCGCACCCGTGCCGATGATGCCTACTCGTTTATCAGCGAGCTTCTCGAGTTGTTGGCCTGTCCATTGATAATCCCATCGCGACGTATGGAACGAATAACCTCTGAACGAGGTCATGCCATCGATCTTCGAGAGCTTGGGTTTCGATAAAGTGCCATTGGCGCAGATGACAAACTGTGCACGCATGTGATCGCCCCGGTCGGTACGCACATGCCAAAGCCGATCCGCTTCGCTCCACCGTGTTTCAGTGATAGTGGTGTGGAACACTGCCAATCGGTATAGGTCGTATTTCTTAGCGATGGCCTGGCAGTGGCCAAATATTTCAGGGCCTTGGGAGTAGTGCCGCACGGGTACGTAGTCGAGTTCATCGAGTAATGGCAGATAGTCGTAGGCGACCACATCGCAGGCCGCCCCGGGATAACGATTCCAATACCCGGTGCCGCCGACATCCCCACCGCGTTCGACGATGCGAATGCTCTCTACGCCTTTTTCTCGCAGTCGCGCAGAAGTCAGAAGTGCCGAGAAGCCTCCGCCGATAAAGAGCACCTCAACGGTGTCGTTCAGCGGATCCCGGGAGGGTACGTCCGGAGAATAAGGGTCGATGGCATATTTTTGCAGTTCACCATCCAGATCCGAGGTGTATTGCTGCGTACCCTGCGGGCGGTATGACAGCCGTAAGTCACGCTCTTCTGCGAATTTGCGCTTGATGTCGTCGTAATAGGTCTGCGGCTTCGGTGTGCGTGGCATGACGGTGGCTCCCTTAGGTCTAAGCGAGTTTACCCAATCCAGCGGATTTTGCGCCGTCACGGCTCGGCTTGAGAGGGTTGACCGGTCCGCTCGATTTCCTCGAATCGAACGATCATGCTCAGTGTTGATTCAGGAGAGGAACAGCATGAAGACCAGCAGAAGGTTGCCCCGGTGGGTATTCGTCACTATCGCGGCACTCAGCAACCTCGCCTGGGGCGCCCCACCTCTCGACATCACCGACCAACACATCAGCGACACCACCAACACAGCCGACTGGTTAGCCTACGGACGCAACCACAACGAACAACGATTCAGCCCCCTGACGGATATCAACGCCAGCAACGTCAATCGACTGGGTGTCGCCTGGCATCTCGATTTGCCACAAGACGTCGGCCTCGTCTCCACACCGCTCGTGATCGACGGTGTGCTCTATTTCACCGGCACAATGAATGTCGTTCGTGCCGTGGACGCACGCACAGGTAATGTCCTCTGGACCCATGATCCCGATGTCGCAGGTGCGATAGCGGGCCGTAAACAAGCAGGTTGGGTTCACAACCGCGGTTTGTCCGCCTACGGCAACAAACTCTTTGCGGCTACCTGGGATGGCCGTCTGCAGGCACTCGATCTGAAAACGGGGAAGTTGATCTGGTCCGTGCGGACGTTTGAAGTTGATGACCCTCGTTACATCACCGGGGCACCGAAGGCTTTCAAGGGCAAGGTGCTCATCGGCAATGGCGGCACGGAAACTGGCCCTTCGCGCGGTTATGTCACCGCCTACGATACCGAGGCGGGCAAGCTGGCCTGGCGTTTCTGGATCGTTCCCGGCAACCCTGCAGATGGCTTTGAAAACGATGCCATGAAGATGGCCGCGAAGACCTGGACCGGAGACTGGTGGCGTCACGGCGGCGGTGGCAACGCCTGGCACGCCTTCACCTACGATGCGGAACTCGACACGCTCTACATCGGTACCGGCAATGGCTCGCCGTGGAACCAAAAGGTTCGTAGCCCAAAAGGTGGCGACAACCTCTTCCTCTGCTCAATCGTTGCGCTCGACCCGGACACCGGTGAGTACCGCTGGCACTACCAAACCACTCCCGGTGAGACCTGGGACTACAACTCCAACATGGACATCGTGCTCGCCGATCTTGATATCGAAGGCAAGACCGTCAAAGCGCTTCTGCATGCTCCCAAGAATGGCTTCTTCTATGTCATTGACCGTGCCAACGGTAAGCCCCTCTCTGCGGAAAAATACGCAGACGTGAACTGGGCATCACATGTTGATCTCAAGAGTGGTCGACCCAACGAACGTGCAGGCGCGCGTTATGAAGACGGCAGCGAGAACATCTACCCCAGTCCCGTCGGCGCCCACAGCTGGCATGCGATGTCGTTTAATCCCCTCACCAAACTTGTTTACCTACCAACGATTCACATTTCGTCGGACTTCGCCGATCAAAAATACGGTGCGGATTGGCAATCCGTGCCGTTTGACGGGGGTACCGCCGTGGATTGGACGATGGGCAAGGATCCGCGACCCTATCAAGGCGAGCTTCAAGCCTGGGACCCGATCGCTGGTAAAACCGTTTGGAGCGTGCAACAAAAAATGCCCTGGGCATCCGGCACATTGACCACTGCAGGTGATCTTGTTTTGCAGGGCGATTCTGAAGGTTTGTTCAACGTCTACAACGCGCGCACCGGCGCAGTACTTTGGACGTGGAATGCCGGGCTTGGCATTTCCGCCCCACCGATCACCTACAAGCTCGACGGAACACAGTATGTCGCCCTGCTCGTCGGTTTCGGCGGTGGTTATCAGGCGAATCTCTTTCCTGGATCAGAGAAGCTCGGTTGGTCCTACCGTGCGCAAACGCGGCGTCTCGTTACCTTTGCACTTGATGCGAAAGGGACTGTTCCGGCCCAACACCCACCGATGTTTCCCGCGCCGATCTTCGAAGCCGGATTTGAGATCAACTCGGAACAGGCGAAGATCGGCGAAACACTCTATTTGCAAAAAAGTTGTTACCTCTGCCACGGCGGCAACGTGGTCGCAGGTGGGATGGCACCTGACCTTCGCGCATCACCTGTTCCACTCTCGGAAATGGAGCCCGTATTCGAAGCGGTCGTGCGCAAAGGTGAACGTGTCAGCCGTGCTATGCCGGCATTTCCCGATCTAACTGACGAGCAGCTCGAGGCACTGCGCCATTACATCCGAATGAAAGCCCACAATGGGCAGTAGGCGCGTGAGCTTCAGGAGCGGCTTCGAAGCAGCGAGTAGGTTCTCGGAATAAAATGCGCATGACTCACTTCCAGTAGGAACTCCCAACCGCGCAACGAAGTTGCTGCGTAGCTCTCAGGAATCGAGAAATGAGCAAATGGTTTTGGTTCATCGTACTTCCCCAACTCCTGCTTACCAGTGCATGCGAAAAATCTTCACCAGTTTTCAACGACTCAACCCAACTGCAAAGGTTCAAACTACCCATAGAACTTAGAGAGACCTCGGGCTTGGCGGTCCTAAACACCAGTGAACTGTTGGCGGTGGGTGACGAAACGGCCACCGTGTTTCGAATCAACCTCGACACCGAACAGGTTCAAGTCTTGTTCTCTCTCGGCGAGCCGGTGATTACCGCCGATTTCGAAGGTCTTGCTGTCGCCGGAAAAGATGTCTGGCTAGTTACCAGCAAAGGAATGCTCTATCGCGTTATCGACGGACTTTCAGGAGGTCAGAAGCCAAGGTTTGAGGTTCTGAGGACGCGGCTGAAGAAACGTTGTGAAGTTGAAGGGTTGGCGTATGACAACGCGCGATTCCTCCTCGCCTGCAAGACTAACTTCCAGAAGCAAACGCGAGATCAGCTCATGGTCTATTCATGGACCCCCGGAGACCATCGAGCAGAAGTATTTCTTGCAGCTCCGCTCGCTAACCAGGGTGGCTTCCACAGATTCGAACCGTCAGGGCTATCGATACAAGACGATATCCTCCACGTGGTCGCAGCGGGCCTAAAAACGCGCCTGGCAATCAATCGTTCAGGCGCATTGGTTCGCGCCGTATCGCTGGTCGGACATCCTCAAGCAGAAGGCATCGAAATAATGCCTGACGGATCAATCGTCATCGCCGACGAAGGAAAAAATAGATCCGCGCGTATTTCACCGTATTCTCCTGCGAGCAGCGCCAACGAGTGAGCGCTAATGCCTGCCATGCTGAATCGAGCAACCGTGGGTTGTGCGTACTCCGGCGATCATCGACAAGCGCCAACCACCTTACGCTCGAATGTGCGGTCATCTGCCAAGATCTCGAACCCAGTCTGGAGAAACCGCATGATACGCGCCTTCTTGGCTTGCGACAGAAAGGTATCGTCAGAAGAAACGGCGATCAGTTGCGCTCGTAACGCGAGCAATTGAGCACGGGCGTTGGGTAGGTCGCCATTCTGCTCGCAGTACCCCATATATACTCGCTCTGTCACCTTATCAATCTTCAGCACCGCCGATGAAACCGCATACTTTGCGCTGATTGCGCCCGACGAATCAAAATCGTAGATCATTGGTGTGTAAGTGTTCGGATTGGGACCTGTCACCAGCTTGGCGTTGTGACAACACTCACCGCTCGGCGGTGGACTGATCATGGAATAGTCCGGATTCGCAATCAGGAATTGAAACAGATTGAGTAGCGCCGCGGCCGGTGCATCCAGTTGGGCGACTTCTATCTTCTCGACAGCAACACTTTCCCCGCCATTTCGCTTGGCCAGCCGGCCCAATCTCTCCACGAAGAATGCGCCTTCCGTTCGATCCTCCATCCTTTTGTCGCTGTCGGCATACGTCACGTCCACCCAGCGCACGCTGTAGCTCAACGGCGTGAGGAGGTTGAGGGCTTTGTATATGAGAAACTCCGACCGGAGGTAGTCAGCATGGCGTGAGTCAGCGCGACATCGCACCACAAGCTTGAGATCGGTTTGACCTTCAAAAACAGAGTTGGCCACGCCTTTCTTATCGAAGTTCAGCCGGAGGGGTAGAAAGGCACAAACCTCTCTGTTCAAGCGTCGATTACCACGTAACGTTACCTCAACCGGGAAAGTGCTCCCCTGCCATCGGACCTCACCGGGATAGACGGTCTTTTTGTCCCGTTCGGAGCGGGCTTGGGAGAGTGTCGCGACTAGTGTGATTGCAAGCGGCGAGTCGTCTGCAAACAACGGCGCTGGTTACGTCGCCCGCCGGGTCGATGCTACAAGTAGGAAGAACAATCCAACCACCAGAGCGCCAGACATACGTTGTTGGTAGCACATGTGCTCATTCTCCGCCGACGGAAGCATAGATATTCACTCAGACAGGGTATCAAGGGCTTCGTTGACCTCGGGATCGACCAGCTTTCGTCCTCGCTCGCCTTGACTGTAGAGCGCTTCCCGTTCAATCACCAGGTTCATAGCGGACCACCATAGAATGCCGACACACCGGTATCCGCGAGCACAACGCGGCCACCAAATCGGGTGATCACGCGGCCAGGAGTAGGTGTATGCGCGATCACGATACGATCCACATCGTAGAAGGCCAGCATGCGTAGCACGACATCCCGGTCTACCAACTCCTCTCCGGTTGCAAGACCGCGAAACCAGAGCGGTCCCGCCTCATCCATCGCCAGATTTTCGGCGGCAGAACCTGAGCCGTGAAGGGCACTGGCGATGCGGGTGTTTATCTCTTCGACAGTTAACCACTCTCCGCGTGGGTTGATTCCACCATGACAGAAGAGTGTCCGGTTAATCCGGATCACAGCAGGATTGCTTGCGACCCACCTGGCGATTTCACCACTGGGTTGCCACAAGATTCGATGCTCGACGTAGCCGAGAGGGTACTGCACGCTCAACTCCGCCAACATTGCACTACGATTTTCCGCGAGTGAAGGGTTTCGTTTGATGCGGTCGAGATACACCTGCTCGTGGTAGTCCCGTTGCAATTTCGCTGATCGCCTGGTGACCAGCGCCGCGTATTCACCCGGATGCACGTATGTCAGATCACCGAGGATGTTCATCGCCTCATGGTTGCCAACCAGTGTGTGCACGGCACCTTGATCTCGCATTGCCTCTTTCTGCAGCCGAATCAGATGGCGAATGATCTTTACCGAATCCGCGCCTCGATCAGGAACATCGCCCAGTTGAACCAAATGGGTGTTTCCACCCTTCCAACGCAGCCGCTGATCCACCAGGCCATTCTGTTTCAGCAACCTCAGATACTGGCTGTAGTCACCGTGCAGATCTCCGAAGACCACAATGCGTTCAACACCCTCCCATCGGCTTTTTTCGCCCAGGGTCCAAGGAGAGAACAGCATCAACGCTGCTGTGTAAACAGCGAGGAAGTGCGGGGCTTTCAAGTAATACCCCGCAAGGAACGTGGACTTCGAAAGACCAGTCTGGTTATTAAGTTGCAAGCAGATAACTCACTACAAAGGCGAGCACGGCCACGCCGGTCCCCGACAGGAAGACGGTATAGCAGGTGCGTAACAAACTGTACTTGCGACCGAGCGACTTACCCAGAAAAAACAAATCACGAAGGATGGCACTATCCAGACGTTCTTAATCTGCGGCGATGAATCGCATACCTTTACGATATTCATCGAAGTCCATATTGTAGAAATTGCCGAAGAAGAAGAGATTCGCCTCACCCTGCTGAACCGCATCATCCGAAGTTTTGCCGGACATTTTCGATGGCCGTGTGGCCAGCGTCGCAAAGAACATCGCCAGCAGACAGGTACTGAGTAGCACCCCCATCGGTACCATCAGGAACGGATTTGCAGTCACATAGTTGGCAGCCAACGGCATCGTGATCGTGATGATAATGGCGTTGATACTGAGCATGATGTTGGCCTTGTTGTCGGCCAAATTCCTGAGGTCGATGTGATTGCGTAGCGACGTCTTGAACATCATCTGGGCACTGCGTGTCGCGGTCATATGGGTTTCAACGACGGCGTCCAGCTTTTCTTTCACGAGCTTCTTCAGAGATTTCTGATTCACGTTTTTCCTCTTTTCCCAAAGCGCGCGCGCAGCTTCGGTGAAATAGGTGTGGTCCTTGATGGACTGATGGTTCAACAGATGCCACTCGTTTTCCGACCACGTCCTCTCCTTGAACTGCGACCACTCTTCGCGAAGCGCTGCAAGTGTCTGGAGATAGTCTTCAGCAGCGAGATGTGCACGATCCGCATCGTGCATCAGTTTCTCAAGCTGCGTTTGCGGTTCCGAGCCGAATCGCGTGGCGTTGATACAGACCATAACCTGATTGATCTTTTCTTCAGGGCATGCAAGCCCTGAAAGTAGCTGCCGCCCGATACGACAACTCACCTCTTCGTGGCCCTCATACGTCCCGGTGTAACCCACGTCGTGCAACAACGTCGCAAGCTCCAGCACTTCGCGTTCGTGGTTCGTGGTTCGTCAGACCGGACTTGTCAGCAAGCTGTCGACCCGCATCACGCACCGAAAAGGTGTGCTGCATATTGTGAAAGACATAGCGGGCATCGAGCTTCGTGCGGAATATATCGACGACGTGTTTCTCAACCGCTGCAATCACAGGAGAGATGTGTACGTTCATGGCATAGCCCTGCTGTTTAGGTACCCGAAGCGCAACTTGTTAGGCCGCTACTTAAGCCTGAACAATACACCATGATTTCCTTTGACGACGTGCAGGAGGAAGTATCGAAACAAGGTCTATCTTGGCTTAACTGGGCGCTCAATTGGGCGCTCAGTTGGGCGCTCAGTTGGGCGCTCCTGGTGCTTCCTCGGAACAAATCTGTCATGAAGCTTGGGAAGAACTCGGTTGGTAACAGGGAGACATCGCAAGTATCCCGTTTATGCACCTCACTCTCGTCGTAGCATCTCGACGTTCCGGCATGCAGAGAAACGCCGAAAAGTGGGTGAGGCTCTCCGGCGGATCAACGCTCGACTTGCCGAGCGCTGTCTTAGCACCAATTTCGAGGAATAAAACATCGGGGGAATAAACGGGGGGAATGTGCACTAGACGTTGAAGATGAATTCAGCTCATGGATCGCGCCAACCAAACCTTGAAGCTATCTAGGGAAACTCTGAATAACTGGGAATTTTTGTCAGAGCCCATACCTCTTGGGGGCTGGAGGAGCGGAGGAAAATCGCGGAAATGCAGTAGTTCCGCGATTTTCTGCAGCGACGACTAACGAAGCTCGCTGCTCCCGAAGGGAGAAGGCGGAGATAGACATTAATCAGAGATTCCCTAGCGACCTGATTCGGGTCCTCTTCGCTAATTGGAAAACGGAATAGACACGACCACAGAAAGCACGAGACCTATCGCTGTATAGGCCGCAGCCTTTGCCATCGACAGACCAATCAAGCGGTACAGCCACAAGAACATCGCTACGACGAGGACCAAAAGCCCGATCAAGCCAGCCCAAGCAGTAAGCTCAAAAAGCAGAAAACTCACCAAACTGGACGCCATCGTCGGGACAAGAACGGCACCGACGACGCCGAACCCGTCAAAGGTCACGTTCTTTCTCTCAAAAAGCCAAAGCAAACCGTACAAAATCCCACCGACAACACTGGCGCCAAGCATCCTCTGTCTCCTAAACACCCACCGGGATACCGCTTCAACCTAACTCAATTACCGCAGCCCTTGGCTCCAGGCGATTTCTCTACAATCATGCACACAACTTTTTTTAACCGCCAACTCCGAGGACTCGCCATGCTCCAGTACTCCAAAACCGAACAACGCGGCCACATTCTGATCGTGACGATCAACCGGCCTGATCGCCTCAACGCCCTACACCCTGCGGCCAACAAGGAACTGGGCGAGGTCTTCGATGCCTTTGCAGCAAATCCCGATCAGTGGGTCGCGATCATTACCGGCGAAGGCCGCGGTTTCAGCGCCGGCAACGACCTCCGTTGGCAAGCCGAAGGTGGCGAGCGAGTCGCAATGCCTCGTGGTTTTGGTGGCCTCACTTCCCGCTTTGACATGAGCAAACCCGTGATCGCCGCGGTCAACGGCGTTGCCATGGGTGGCGGATTTGAAATCGCGCTGGCCTGC
>SXGR01028238.1_pt1 | contig 26128 bp, 16 predicted proteins | sample 3174711 | NCBI WGS metagenome assembly SXGR01 (sample SAMN11356860, study PRJNA531348) | freshwater metagenome | isolation source: freshwater sample F1-60 | place: China: Fuxian Lake, Yuxi | collected 2017-12-25
CGTGAGCGCGCCCTGGCAGCTGATGTTCGGCGTGAATGCCGGCGTGTCACCTGCATACCTCTGGGTCATCGTGTAAGTGCGGGTCCAGTACTGGATCTCGTAATCGTCCGGAAAATCGTAGTACATGTACGTGCCGTTGTGCTGATTCGGGGTGCTCGCGGATTGGTACCATTCGCGGTCGTCGCCGCCGAAGACCGTGTTGGTGATGGACCCCGCATCGATCGTGATGTCCACATCCGCGTCCATCGCCCCGTTGTTGATCACCGTCGCCGCGAAAATGTCGATGTTTCCGTGAGACACGACAGTGCCCAAGGGGACCGCTCGCGTCCCCCGGTTGAGGAAGCCGCCGGCAACCTCGGCAACCAGCCCGTCCTGCGCCGTCACCTCCCCATCGTTGATCACGTCGGCGGCACTGATGAGTTCCAACGTATACGCCGAAATCCAAGCTCCCTCGGCGTTTTCAATAGAGCCAGCATCAACCACGAGGCCGTCGCCCCCCGTCATGCCGCCCTCGTTGGTCAACGTACCGCTCAGCGTCACCTGACCGTCGGCCCCCCACTGGGCGATCGCTCCCGCGCGCACGGTGAGGCTGCCACCGTCCACATCGCAATCGTTGAGCTCCGCACCGGAGAGAAGCTCCAATTCAAATGCACTCCCGCCGGCAAGAAGCGTCTGACCGCCACCGGAACCAACGACGCTCACCCCGTCCCCGAGGTCCAGTAGGCCGTCAGCCATGATGTAGATCCCAGGCGGGACTTCGATGATGTCCGCCACCCCACCGGCTCGGCACTCGCCGGGCGTCACACCCGAAGCGGTGTCGGTGTTGGCCGCAACGATCGCTTCCCGCACCGAGCACAGGCCGTCATCGGCCGTCACATCGTCAAGCGTGTTGACCAACACGATCCCCGGATCGATGTCCCCATCGCAGTCATCGTCGACGTGGTTCCAGGTATCGGTGGCGCTCGGATTCACGGCGTCGTTGCTGTCTTCGCAATCGGTGCCATCCTCCACCCATTCGGCTCCGGGAGCGGTGCAGGCAAGCTGGGTGTTGGGGCCGCCAAATCCGTCGCCGTCAGCATCTTCGTGAAAGGTGGTGAGCAGCCCCTCGTCGGTGGACTCGTCACAGTTGTCGTCCAACCCATTGCAAACTTCGGTGGCCCCCGGATTCACCGCGGCGTCGCCATCGTTGCAATCCCCCCCACCCGCCGTGTAGCCGTCGGCATCGGCGTCGGGATCTTGGACATCGGTGTCGTCGGTATCCACAACGTCGGTATCGTCAGTATCCACCGCAATGTCGGTGTCGTCGGTATCCACAACGTCGGTATCGTCCGTGTCCACGGCCTCAGTGTCGTCGGTGTCCACAACGTCGGTTTCCGCCACGTCCGTGTCCACAACGTCGGTTTCCAGGTTTTCGCCGGCACAACCCACGGCCGCTGACGAGAGGAGTAGACCCAGGAGGACATTGGACGTGCGCATGATCAGGCTCCAGACCTTTGGCCGAACCTTACCACACGCGTTCCTCGCCAACGCCCTTTCCTGGCCTCCTCAGGGCACGCAAATCGCTTGCGACGACGTGGCTTTCGGCCGATGCTCTAGAACATCACGCCGGCGGTGGCACCATAATAAAACAGGTTGTGAAGGCCGCCTTCCAGGCGGACGACCACGCGATCACCGAAGTTCAAGCGAAGGGCGAGGTTGATGTCCACCACCGGCAATACCGGCGGGATCTTCAGCTCAGTAGTCGGTGCAACGCCGCTTTCATAACGGGCATAGGCTGAGGCCGCCGCTGGATCGGTGCCTTCCTCATAAGGAACGGGCTTCCATTGGTCGATGTGGCCGGTGACGATCATCAAGCCGAGCCCACCGCCCGGCAGAAACGACAACCCGAACTTGCCTTTGGTCTGTTCGGTGCGAAGAATGTGGACTTCGTAGGCGACATCCGCACCAAGGGTCACAAAACCCAACCCCTTGGAAGGCTCCAGATAGTGGCCGTCGTGAAGGTGATCTTCAAAGTTGTCGTCGCGGTCGTCGAAATAACCGTCAGTCATGGTGGATTTGAAATAATCCACATAGAAAATACCATTGGTGGTCTTTCCCTTCATGACGTACTCGAGCCCGAGAGAATACCCCTTGACCGAAGGGCGAGGTTCGTCGACGCCAAAGTCGGAAGGCCAATCTTCAATGTCGGTGTACCAGGTGTCCAAGATGGACTTCGGGGCGCCCATGCCGCGGACCCTCAGGCTCACTTCATGACGCCGAGAGGCAGGTTTTTGCACATCGGACTCGTCCGAACCGGCCCAAGCGGCGGACGCCAACCACGCTACCAAAACCACAGAAGTCATCGGCGAGCCTCACAGGAATGTTTAGTTAGCGCCACGCGTGCGCATTCGCCAGCCGAGAGCATCACTCCCACAGGCGCTGCCGCCGGTACCTCCACGCCAAATGCCGCCAACTCGGACACATCGGACACCCGAGCAGCCAACCAACTCGAGCATAAGGACCTGTTCTGGGGTTCTTGCGGTCCGGACCCGGCCTCCGCCGACCGCGACAATCCTAGGATCTACTGGGCACAACCGCTATAAGCGGTCCGTCCGCGGTTCACTGGCAGCCGAGCGATTCGTCGGGAGCGTCCAACAGCAGGTGACTCTCCCAAACGCAGTCCCTTTCTCTGACAATCCAGTAGGTATCGATATCCTCGACGTGTTCCAAATAGCTCGTGATCGCGGAAATCCCGTAACCGTAGGCCCCCGACAAATCCTCGTCGCAGGACATCCCCACCGATCTCGCGGGGGCCTCGCAGGCAATGTGCCGGTACCCCCAGCCATCTGCATGGTGAGCTTCGTGCAGCAAGCCGGCCGCCACGGACAGGCTGTTGGACACGTTCACATCAAAGTTGCCCGCTTCGTCCGCACCGGCGGGCATCTGGGACGGCACCTCCAGATTCTGAGACCCGTGTTTGTAGGCAAACAACACATCGTCGGAAGGGCTGAGCGTCACCCCGGAAATGCGGTTGGCGATGTAGTTGTAGTACACCTGCTGCAAAGGGGCATTTTCTACCCCCAGTTGGCGTCGTGCACGTTCGACCGCCGTCACAAATTCCGGCGAAACGTGATCCCCTTCGCTCAACTCAGATCCATAATCCGCGCCGATCATCCAATGCATTCCTTTGAGCATCACCCGAAGACCGTCGAGGGAATGATCGGACGACTGCATCCACGCCGACCAGTCCGGCCCCACCTCAAATGCCACCAAAACTTCATCCGGGTCGGAGCCGAGATCCTCCAAAATGGCCCGACCGCACGCCTCGCTGGGCAGCTCGGATTCTTGAAAAGGGTCCACCAAGGGGGCCGAGTCGCAGATCTCCGCCGTCGCGGACCAGTAGTCCACGCTCGTGCGTTCGCAACCCGCCAATAGCCACCACAACCACATGTGCATGCCCGCCCCTCCTCACTGTGGCCGATCGGGGGGCCCGTGCGGGTCATTTTTTGTAGGCCGTCGTGCGACAATGGCCCCGGCCGCGCATCCCTGCGCTGGAGGACCCCCATGCACTTCAACGGCGCTGTCGAGACCTACAACCAATTCGTCCGTGGAGACGCCCTGATCGGCATCATGCCCGATCCTGCCGGCCAGGAGCAAAAGATGTACGACGGTTTCTGGGCTGCAGCGGGCGCCAACCCAGAAGCGTTTCGGGATTTGGGGGATGCGCACCATGCCCGGGTTAAAACCCAAGGCGCATTTGAGGGAGTCGATCCGGAAGCCGCCAACGACCACCCGTTTTCGGAGAGAGTGCTGGCGATCGAACTGCCCGACGAGGCCCTGCAGGCGGCCGCGCGCTGTTATGCGGAAGGGGCGATCGCCGGAGATCGCTCCTGCGTACTTCGGTTTGCGCGGATCGCTCGGTACGCCGATCCCGCCGGCCAGGAGTTGGCCACCGAGCTCTTTGCTGCACTGAAAGACCTGAGTCCCGCGGAGATCTACCAATTCGCCTTGGTCCACCACTGGCGCGGCCAGGTCGAACGCGCGGCCGAATTGCACCACCAAGCAGCGGAACTCGGCGATCTCGATGCGCAGTTCGAACTGTACATCTATTACGCCCAAGGGGTGGGAGTCGCGCAAGATGCGGCTCAATCGGACGCTTGGTTGAACCGGGCGGCGGCCGGCGGGCACCCCCGAGCGGTGTTTAACCTCGGTGCCAATGCCGCTCGCGCGGGCGATTTCGCCACGGCGGCCGTACACTATCGCAAGGCGGCCACCGCAGGAAATGCGCGCGCAGCGGGGACGCTGGCGGTGATGATTCTGCTGGAGCAGCTGGAAGGAACCCAGGAAGAAGCGATCGACTGGTTGAATCAGTGCGATGAATTCGGGGGGGATTCCTTTGAGGCGTTGTGGGCGGCGGGGTTGGAAGATCCGCGGGAGGGCTAAGGGCACCCGTGCAAACCCGGCTCTGCACGAAGCCCCAACCGCGAACAAAAAAAGTGAAGAAATGCGGCACTCCGCCGTCTAAGCGCGGGGCCAAGGTTCGGAGTGAAACGCATCCTATCCGTTTGTGCGCTGGTAATCCTCGGAAATGCAGGCTGCGAATCGTGCGAGTTCAGCTACGGAATGCCCACGGCGGCATTGTTCTGGTACGGGGGCGACCCCGAGCGATGCGCACAAGCCACCGCCGAAATTTGCGATGAGAATGCCGAGGATTGCTACACGATCACGCCGCAAAGCCAATGGGTGGAGCCCGACAGCTGCCAGTGGGAGGTCCCCCGAGGTCGATGGCGGGATCGCGTCGTCGATTGCGCGTTCGAGCCGAATGTCGTTCGGCTTTCGCTGGACGGGTGCGCCACGTGGGAAGTGGCTTTTGACGATGTCGACGACGGGAATGACGTGGTGGTGGAGTGCGAACCCGAGTAGGTCCCGACGCGACAGCGGGCGGCAGGGCGCCGCAGGCGGTCGCCGGAGAGCGAAGCTCGAAGGCGACGGAACCTCGGCAGGCTGCTAAAAACTCGCCTGGGGCTACGAAGCGCGGTCCGCTGCTGCGCCACGTTCGGCTCGGTCGGCCTGCGTCGGCGTACGCTCGGTACGCCTTTCCTCGGCCTCGGTCGCCAAACGTGGCTCGCAACGCGGCCTGCGCTTCTCGCCGACAGGCGACCGGCCTCGGCGTGTTCGAGTCGAACTCGAACACGTTCGACCTGTTTTCAGCAGCCTGCCCAAGCACGCGGTCGGCCGGAAGGCCGAGTCGCCCACCGCTCACTCCAGCGAACACTCCACCTGAACCTGCCGCGAAACTGGCTCTCCCAAACCCACCCTCAAACCGTACACCCCCGGCGCTTCGATCACCAGCGACGCCACCCGCTCGTACTGCGACATCCCCACCCCGCCCCAGGGCGGCTGGGCATCCGTGGGCATCCATTCGAGGTCCGGAGCCAATTCATCCGGCCCCAGGCCGCGGCTTCGGCACTCCAAGGTCCCCGGACGATCCACCCGAACGCCGATCACCGTGTGCGCCCCACGCGGGTCCTTTCCGCGCTTCAACGCCACCGTCTCCGTCGAACCCACGGCGATGACGCGTTCGACCTTCCCCTTCGGCCACGTGCTCACGCGAACCGCTAGTGGTGTTTCCCCGGCCTGCAACCGCCGAACCCCAGGACCCATCACACCTTCGATGCACGGCGATGCATCGCACCATTGACCCGAGAGCCCCATCGACACCACCAACCCTTGGTCGCCCTCCCATTCGACCACGAGGTCATCGTCTCCGTGAACCTCGAACTCCACAAACGCTGGATCGGGGACCACCGGAAGCGCCAACACGATCGACTCCCCCGGCGGCAACCCCGATCCGACCACCGGCACCGCTTCCCCGGCAAGCTCCGGTCCAGACAGCCAACGGATCTCCACCGGCTCCGCGACCCGAAGCCGGTATTCCATAGGTTCAACGCCAAACTCTACCCGCAGCCCCTCCACTGGAATGCCTGCGGGCGAGAACATCGTCATCGGCTTACCGCGCGAGCCGCCAAACACCTGCACGGGCATCCAGTTGGACCATTGCGCCAGATCGACCGCCTCCAGCGGCAGGACCTCGAGCACCACCTGCGCGGCGCGCACCGGGTTCAACGTCAACTCGACAAACTCCCCGGGCGCCGGGCGTAATAACTGCGGCTCCTGTCGAAACGACTGCGCCACGGGGATCGCCTGCGCGGCCACCCTCACCTCGGCGGGAGCGACCTTTTCTGGAAGGTCGGGCACGTCGAATTGGTGCGCTTCGTCCAGGCGCTCCTGCGTGTAGAGCGACATCCGCGTCTTTCCCGCCGGAACCTTGCTCAGGCGGCAGGGGGAGTGTTCGCAAACCTCGCTGATTCCGGTGGAAAACACCAGATCCAGCGGTGCCCCCTCCCAGGTGAGAACCACATCCGTGCTTTGGGCGAGTTCAAAGCCGGTGGTGGGCCTGGGGTTGGCCGGGAGAACCAGCGACACCGGCGCACCTGCCCATGCGAGCGCCGACCACAACAGAACACTCATGTCGCCCCCCTATGGCACGCGCACCACTTCCATGCGGTCGGTCATACACCACATCCACCCTTCCGCACCCGCGTAGGACACCATCTTGCCGTGATCAAACTGGCAATCCATGAGCAGGGCGCCGTCGCGGCCCACCTTGCCTACCTGCCCATGGGCCACCCCTTCCCACTTGTAGCTCCAGAATTTGGTGCCGTCGGGGAGATACCACCCCGCGGTCGGTCCGTGAAGAACCCCATCCGGTCGCGCACAAAACAGCTCCGGTTGGTTGGAACTGGAATCGCGACGCACTTGGGATGCGCCGGCAGGACACGAGAGCTGGCAGGTGTCCACGGTCGCGCCGGGACAGGGGTCTTGAGCAAACGCTAACGCCGAAAACAGAATCCACATAAAGCCTCCCGCATGCTCGAACGTAGCACGGCGGCGCAGCTTACACGTTCGGATACGTCCCAAACCAGGGCTCCGGTTACATCGGCCAACTCCCCGTCAGCTCAGCGGACGTTCGCCACGCGGCGGATACCCGTTCGCGATGAAACAACGGTACACGCTCCTGATCGCGGTCACGGTTTGCCTTCTATCCCTTCTGCTTTGCGGGACTGGGCTCAGAATCAGCCTGTCCGCCCCCCAGAGAGCGCCTCGTTACGCGCCCTCTCCCGAGCAGGTTTGGCACCAAGCCTGGAAGCGGAGCACCCAGCGCAAGCATTCGATGATGGAGGGTCCGCCCCTGCCGGAGGCCATCGCCATGGTCAATCTGCATCCGCAAGCCCCCGGCCTGATGGTGATGCGCTGCCGGCTGCCCGACTGGCAACTCAGCCTGGAGCCCCACCTGGTGGAGATCGACGGGGTCAAGTCAACCCAATTCCTTTGGGTGGAGTTCATCGACGGTTGGTTGTACGCCCAGGTGCCCGCCAACAGCCGCGTGGGCTTGTTTCAGTCGTGGCGCGACGATCTTGCTGGGAGGCAGCGGATCCAGTGGAATCCCGGCTCTGAACGCGCCATCGTCCAATGTACGTCCTCTCAACACGAGGGCCGAACGCTCGTTCGCGGACGGGTGGAGGACATGCCTGGCGATGCGGACGTTCGCATTCGCGGCTGCGGCGCCTACGGCCGTTGCCACGCCGAAACTTCCGGCAACTTTGAATGCGCGATCGACGCCCAAGGGGAATGCGAGCTTTCCACTGCCTGGTACGAAGACGGACAGATGGCCGTGGGAACCCCCGTGACCGTCACCCCCATCAACGGCGAGATCTTAACGGTCACCCTGCCGCTCGGCGACGAATTTGGCCCGTACGATCAGGAGAGCATCGATCGCCTGAACCGAATGTCCCAGAGTCTCACCGGCCTTCTCGACGTCGTTCCCAAGCTGCGCACGCTGGAACAAAAGGTTCGTCCTCACCTCCCCCCCGAACAACGTCCACGCTCGATCGACGAGATCACCACCCCAGCGGATCTGGACGCGCTCGACGATTGGCGGTCCGAAGTGAACGACGAGCTCGATGTTCAGGAGTTGATGGCCGACACCGATGCGCCAAAGCCTCGAGAACCGTAACCAACGGCCCTGTCGGCCGCGACGCCTGGGATGCGAGCTACCGCAAGCTCCGCCAGTGCGTGGAATTCCACACCGAAGGCGACGGATGGAAGGAGTATCTCCCGGAGTTTGGGCAGGCGGCGAAGAAGGAAACGACGGTGGAGCCGGAGGAGATCGTCGTTTCCGGGTAATGAACGTCTGTTAAGCACACGGAACCGGATCCTTGGGTCCGGTTCTTTTTTTGGGCGCGCCGGCTCCGCCGTCGGGTGCTGCAGGGGTTCCGTCGGCTCCGCCGACCGCCTACGGCGCCCTTCCGCCCCCTCGCGCTGCGGATCAACGCACTCGCCGCCGGCGCACCAACGGCGCCAGCAGCAGCCCCATCCAAGTCAGCCCAATCTGAGCCTGGTTACAGCCGTCGTCGTCGTCCGCGGGCACAAAGCAATCGACGTCGCTGTTGTCGACCGTACCGTCGCAATCGTTATCGATCCCGTCTCCGCATACGTCCAGATCGTCTGGGCTCGCGGTGACTTCCTCGTCATCGCAGTCGCCCTCGCAGGTCGACCAGCCGTCCTGGTCGACATCCTGCTCGTCCACGGGAATGTCCCCGTCGCAGTTGTCGTCGGCGCCATTGCAGGCTTCGTCGGCGGTCGGGAACACCAGCGGATCGTCGTCGGCGCAGTCGCCGGCGCAGATCGAGAAGCCGTCCGCATCCAGATCGGCCTCTTCCACAGTCAACCCTTGGCAGCTGCTGTCCACGCCGTCGCAGGTCTCGGGTGCGCCGGGGTGGGTGGTCGGCTCGGTGTCGTCGCAATCGAACGTCGCACCGTCCACATCCTCGGCGCAGTAGCCGTCGGCGTCCGCATCGCCGCTCTCGTTGTCGCCGAAGCACAGATCGTCCCCGTCGCAGATCAAGTCTCCGTCGAGATCGCCGGTGCCGTCGTCGCCTTCGCATTGATCGAAGGCGTCGCAGACGCCGTCGCCGTCCGAATCGTCGTTGGCGTCGATCGGGCACACATCGCAGGTATCGCCCACCCCGTCCGCGTCCGCGTCGAACTGGTTGACGTTGTACACCGCCGGGCAGTTGTCGCAGGCGTCGGGAATGCCGTCGGCATCGCTGTCGTCGAGATCGTTCTGGTTGGCGCACGCGTCAACGGAATCGCACACCGAGTCGCCGTCCGCATCGTCCGGGTCGTCCAGCGGGCAGCTGTCGCAGACATCCCCGACGCCGTCCAGATCGTAGTCGAACTGACCTTGGTTTGGCGCATCCACGCAGTTGTCGCAAGCGTCCGGAACGCCGTCGATGTCCGCATCTTCGGTGTCATCCGCGGCATCGCAGAGATCAACGGAGTCGCAGATCCCGTCGCCGTCGGAGTCGTTCGGATCGTCGAGCGGGCAGACGTCGCAGGCGTCGCCGTTGAGATCGCCGTCGTAGTCCTCCTGGGTGGCGTTCGCGTCGTCCGGGCAGTTGTCGCAAGCCGCCGGAATACCGTCACTGTCGTCGTCGTCGAGATCGTCGTCGCCTGCGCAGGCATCGACGGAATCGCACACGCTGTCCCCGTCGGAATCGTTGGGCGCATCCAGCGGGCAGGCATCGCAAGCATCGCCAGAGAGATCCCCGTCGAAGTCCGATTGGTTGGGGTTCGCTACGGCACTACAGTTGTCGCAGGCATCCGGTACGCCGTCGCTGTCCGCATCCTGAGTGTCGTTCGCCAACGGACATTCGTCGTCCGCATCGCAGACGCCGTCCAAATCCGAGTCGTTTGGATCGTCGAGCGGACACACATCGCACTCATCGCCCGCGCCATCCCCGTCGTAATCGTCCTGATAGGGATTGAGCACGTCAAAGCAGTTGTCGCAGGCGTCCGGAATCCCGTCCGAATCATCGTCGTCGCCGTCGTCCGCCCCTTCGCACAGGTCGTCCGAATCGCAGGTGCCGTCGCCGTCCGTATCCCCACCGACGTCCAATGGGCACACATCGCAGGCGTCGCCGAGACCGTCGTTGTCGAGATCCGATTGGTCATTGAAAACGGTGGGGCAATTATCGACATCGCCGCAGATCGTGTCATTGTCGACGTCGTTGAGGTTGTCGAAAGCGCAGACGTCGCACACATCTCCGATCAGGTCGACGTCCGTGTCGAGCTGGTTGGCGTTGGCTACGGAAACGCAGTTGTCGCACACATCCCCGTCGCCATCCCCGTCGATGTCGGTCTGGGTAGCGTTCGAGACGGAAACGCAATTGTCGCAGACGTCCCCGTCGCCGTCCCCATCCGAATCCGCTTGGTTCGCATTCGAAACGGAAACGCAGTTGTCGCAGACGTCGCCGTCGCCGTCCCCATCGACATCGGTCTGGGTGGCGTTCGCCACGGAAACGCAGTTGTCGCAGACGTCGCCATCGCCGTCGCCGTCCGAATCCAGCTGACTTGAATTTGCTGCCGAAGGACAGTTGTCGCACACATTGCCGTCGCCGTCGCTATCCGCATCCGCCTGGTTGGTGTTCGCCACCGTCGGGCAGTTGTCGTTGGGATCGGGGACGCTGTCGCCGTCGCTGTCGGGCGCGAGGTCGCAGGCGTCGCCAAGCGTGTCTTGGTCGTTGTCCTGCTGGTATTGGTTCGGGGTGAAAGGACAATTGTCGCAGTCGTCGCCAATGCCGTCGCTATCGGCGTCGCTCTGGCTCGTGTTGGAGATGCCCAGGCAGTTGTCGCAGAAATCGCCAATGAAGTCGCCGTCCAAGTCGACTTGGTTCAAGTCGGGCACGTCGGGGCAGCTGTCGGTGGTGTCCGAAAACCCATCGCCGTCGGTATCGCCGTCGCAGGCGTCGCCGAGACCGAACGCGTCAACGTCTTCCTGGCCTGGATTGTACACGAGGGGGCAGTTGTCTACGCCATTATCGAGGCCATCACCATCGATGTCGTCGTCGCACAGATCCCCGATCGCATCGGCGTCCCAGTCCATCTGGTGGGGGTTGCTCAGCGTCGGGCAGTTGTCGAACGGCTCGTCGCTGCCGTCCTGGTCATCGTCGTCGTCGCAGGCATCCCCGCCGTCGCTCTGGCCCTCGAAGTCGAAGTCCTCCTGGCCGGGATTGGGAGCAAAATCGCAGTTGTCGATCGCATCGTCGATGCCGTCACCGTCAAAATCCGCCGCCCACGCGGGCGCGCTCGCAAGCATCGCCGCCACCGCCAACATCCACGGCACCGCCCGCCCGCGCCGACGCATCCACCCCAACGGAAGCAGCAAACCTAGCCCCCAACCGAGCAGGCCAGGGCCGCCTGTGGTGCAGGTATTCGGCGAATCGACCAGCAAATAGCAGGCATTGTCATCTTCGGCCGTCCCATTGCAATCGTTGTCGATCCCGTCACCGCAGACTTCGATCTGGTCAGGGTTGGAAGCCGCTTCGTCGTCATCGCAATCGCCTTCGCAGGTGCTCCAACCATCGGAATCGGCGTCTCGTTCGACCTCGGGGACCGCCCCATCGCTATCGTCGTCGATTTCATTGCAGGCTTCGTCGGCGCCGGTGAATACCGTCGGGCTGTCATCGTCGCAGTCGCCCGCGCACACGGACTGGCCGTCCGCGTCAAGGTCCGCTTCGTCCGTAGCCAACTCGCCGGTGCAGGCGTTGTCCAAGCCGTCGCAAAGCTCCGGCGCTCCGGGATAGACCGTGGCGTCGGCGTCATCGCAATCGTACACGTCGCCCAGGAGATCTGCCGCGCAAGCTCCATCTTCGTCGGTGTCGCCGCTTGCATCGGCGCCGAAACACGGATCGATGTCGTTGCAGAGGTCGTCGCCGTCGTCGTTGCCGGTGGCGTCGTCGCCTTCGCATTGATCGAAGGCATCGCAAACGCCATCTTCGTCGGTGTCGCCGGTATTGTCGATCGGACACAGATCGCACACATCGCCGATCCCGTCGTAGTCAAAGTCGAATTGCGAGGCATTCGAATCGTCCGGGCAGTTGTCGCAGGCGTCGGGAATACCGTCCGCATCGACATCTTCGGTGTCGTCCTCGTTCAGACATTGATCTTCAGAATTGCATACCCCATCCGCATCATTGTCATTGGGATAGTCCACCGGGCACAGATCGCAGGCATCCCCCGCGCCGTCCCCGTCGAAATCAAACTGCCCAGGATTGGCGATCGCCATGCAATTGTCGCAGGCGTCGGGAACATCGTCCAAGTCCACATCGTCGGTGTCGTCGTGGTTTGCACACACATCGTCGGAATTGCAGACCCCGTCGGCATCGTCGTCGTTGGGCGCGTCGATCGGGCATACATCGCACGCATCGCCAGGGCCATCGTGATCAAAGTCGAATTGGTTGGCGTTAGCAGCGGCAGGGCAGTTGTCGCAGGCGTCGGGAACCCCGTCCGAATCCGCATCGTCGGTGTCGTCCGCGTCGGCGCATTGGTCGTCGGAATTGCATACCCCGTCCGCGTCGTCGTCGTTGGGTGCATCGATCGGGCAAGCATCGCAGGCGTCGCCGGCGAGATCGCCGTCGTAGTCGATCTGGTCGTGGTTGGCGTCGTCCGGGCAATTGTCGCAGGCGTCGGGAACCCCGTCCGAATCAGCGTCATCGCCGTCGTCTTGCCCTGGGCAGCGGTCCTCGGAATCGCAGGCGCCATCGGCGTCCGAATCGTTCGGATCGTCGATCGGGCATACATCGCAAGCATCCCCGTCCCCATCGCCGTCGTAGTCGTCCTGTTCGAAGTTGTCGTCAAACAGGCAGTTGTCGCAGTCGTCGGGAACCCCATCCGAATCCCAGTCTTCGCCGTCGTTGCCCCCATCGCAGACGTCGTCAGAATCGCAAGTGCTGTCGTTGTCACTGTCATCGTTCACGTCCAACGGGCAAAGGTCGCAGGCGTCGCCCACTCCGTCGCTATCGAAATCGTGCTGATCGTTGGCGACGGTCGGACAATTGTCGCCGAGGCCGGTAAACCCATCCCCATCGGTGTCCGGTGGATCGACGAGGGTGATCACCATACAGAACTCATCGATCCCCACAAAGCCTGCAAATCCACCGGCATACGGATTATTCGCCGAAATCCCCACCACCCAGTCGGTACCGGCGCCGTCAAAGGCGATGGTGTACCCGCCCAACGGCAGCGGAACGCTGTTGAACTCATAGGTGATGTCGGTTCCAAACGTCCCCGCCGCGGCCGAGTCGTAATCCGCTGCCGATGCGACGACGGTGCCCCCGGGCCGCCGCCTTCGGAGATCGCAATCCCCAACGGTGCCGCGTCCGGCACCGTGACCACGGTGATGCTCTCGAGCGTTGACCCGGGCGCCACGGTGATCGTCTGCCAGGCATCTGCACCGATGCCCGCCAGGCTTCCAAAACCATCCCACGCCCCCATCTGCGGCACACCACCCGGCGGAGCACAGGTGTCGATCACCGTGGTGGGCTGCGTGGCCTGCGCACCCGTCGACATCAGGGCCGCGATCCCACACAACAGGCCCGATCGGGCAACCAGAGAATTCACACGGATCATGGCTGCACCTCAAACACAATGCGACGGTTCTGAGCTTGGCCTTCCGGCGTGTCATTCGAAGCGACGGGCTCTTTGGCGCCCCGCCCTTCCATGGACAGCTGCTTCTTCGGGATCCCTTTCCCGACCAACACATCGAACACGGCTTTGGCGCGGGCTTTCGCGAGCTTGTCGTTGTGCGCTTCGGTGCCGGTATTGTCGGTGTGGCCGATGATCTTCACCTTCCATTCCGGATGCGCTTTCAAGGTCGCCACTTGGATATCCAGAACCGAAGGATCGACGATCTGCGCGCTGTCGTGTTCGAACAGAAGCCCGGGGATCGCCAACGGAACATCCGCGGTCAACTCGTCCGGGCAGCCATCGGAATCGTCAAGTCCGTTTACGGTTTCGGGTTGGTGGATGCAGAGGTCCCGCACATCCAACACCTCATCCCCGTCCTGATCGGTCGGAGGGCAGCCGTTGTCGCCGCGGATCCCTTGGAGAACATCCGCCGTATCCGGACAAGCATCGACCGGATCGACCACTGTGTCCGCATCCCGATCGCCCTCGGGGCAGCCGTCCTCGTCTTGAATGCTGTTCTTCGATTCGGGGGAATCCGGGCACGCATCCACCGAATCGGTAAGCCCATCCCGATCGGAGTCCGCCGGACAGCCGTCCGGTGCGACGCCCGCGACGTCCGGACAGGCATCCTTCGCATCCGCGAACTTGTCCTTGTCGCGGTCGGGTGCGGGGTTGTAAATCCAGTTGAAGGAAGCGTTGATCTCAAAAATGTGCGCCGGGGTCGTCGATTGCCCCACATGGCGGGTGATCACGTCACGGAAATCGAGCCGCGCGGTGAAATGGTCGAGCACCCGGTAGTCCGCACCCAACCCCCAATGCAGCGCGCCGTCCAGATCGTTGCCCTGCACGGCATCGGCGGAACTCAGGCCCACCTGGCCGGCGCCCAACAGCACGAACGGACGAACTTTGCCGAGTGGAAGCCGGCCCACGAACGAACCGCGCCAACCGCCCAGCAGCGCGCTTCCGGCGTCGGTGGCCGTCGGGGAGAGCTCGCCCTCCACCTCGGCGCCCACAAACCCCAACGGAAAAATTCCCGCTCGCCAACCGAACTCCGGCGCCGTCGCATACGGTGCCTGAGTGGCGCGTTCGGTGTCGTACAGTTCGTGTGCAGAAGAGGGGATCAACACCCCCACGTACGGCCCGGTTTGAAACTCGAAGGCGTGAGCGGCGTTTGACCAGCCGATCAGGCATCCAAGCGTGAAAAGTCTCGTCGGGAAGTTCATGAGGGCCCTCTGGGCCGCAACACTACCAGTTTCGCGGCCAAAACCCAATGACCCGGATCGAGATCGTCAACCGGTTGACGATCGACATCGGCGCTAGTTCGGCACGCACACGCTCGGCTCGCCATTGCAAACGAACCCGCTTTCTTCCAAGCACAAGGCGCTGCAACCGTCGCCGGGGCTGGAGTTGTGGTCATCGCACTCCTCCGCGCCGCGGACGAGCCCGTCAGCGCAGACGGCCTCGCAAACGCTTGGACCGCCGACGCAGAAAAACCCCGAATCGACCGAACAGGAAGTGCACCCATCCCCACCGATGAAGTTGCCATCGTCGCAGATTTCGTCGGCGTCAACGAAGCCGTCTCCGCACAACGGTGTGCAGGTGACCACCACATTGGTTCGGTTGGCCCCGGCGAGGGTGCCCGAGCCTCCCCCGGTCACCAAGCAGTGCGCGCCCGACGCGTCGAACCCAATCGTGACCGTGTATGCCGTGCCGTCCAACAACCCTTGCGCGAACGCGAACCCGTCGGTGCCGTCCACATAGGTGACCGTCGTGTCGTCGCCGCCATTGAGCTGCAACCCCACTTCGTCCCCGAACGGCAGGCCGTTCACGGTTCCGCTCACGAAGTAGGTATTGGTCGTGCAGCTGACCACCACCGTGGTCACATTCACGCCCGCCAAGTTGCCGCTCGCACCCGCGGTCACATTGCACGTCTGGTTCGGCGTGGCGGGGTTGGTGAAAACGGTGACCGCATAGGCGGAAAGATCGGCCAGCGGCGTATCGAACGTGAACGGATCGGTGCCATCCCCATAGGTGACCGTCTCGTCATCGCCGCCGTTGATCCGCAGCACCACGCTGTTTCCGGGGGCAAGGCCATTGACCGAACCGCCGACGGTCAGGTTCGTCGTACATTGCACCAGCACAGCGTTGACGTTCGCGCCGGAGAGGGTCCCCGACCCGTTGGACACCTGGCACACCTGATCTGGGGTGGTGGGCTGCGACAACACCGTGACCGAGTAGGCGCTCCCGTCGTCGAGCGGGGCGCTGAACACAAAGGGGTCGGTGCCGTCGACACAGCTGACCGTTTGATTGTTCGCGCCGTTGATCTGCAGCTGCACACTGTTGCCCGGAGCAAGCCCGTTCACGGCGCCGCCGACCGTGTAGGTATTGGTCAAGCAGTTGACTACTACGCCGTTCACGTTCGCGCCGGCCAGGGTGCCGGTGGCGCCGTTGGCGATCGTGCAAACCTGCCCCGGAGTGGTCGGATTCGCGGCAACGCTGACCGTATACGCGGTTTGGTCGGCCAAAGGGTCAAACGCAAAGTCGTCGGTGCCGTCGACATAGGTGACCACCTCGTCGTTGGCGCCGTTGATCTGCAATTGAACGCTGTTTCCGGGCGCCAACCCATTGACGGTGCCGCCGACCGTGTAGGTGGCGTTGGTGCAGGTCACCGCCACTTGGGTGACGTTCGCGCCGGAGATCGTGCCGGTTCCGCCGCTGGTCACCTGACAGCTTTGGTTCGGGGTGGTCGGCGAAGAAGCGACGCTCACCGTGTAGGGAGTTCCGTCCGCGAGCGCGTGGTGGAACGCAAAGGCGTCGGTGCCGTCGGCATACTGAACCACCTCGTCATCGCCACCGTTGAGCCGGAGCAACACGCTGTTGCCCGGCGCCAAGCCATTGACGCTGCCGCCGACGGTGTAGGTGTTGGTCGTGCAGGTGACCACCACATTGTAGAGGTTGGCTCCCGCCAAACCCCCCGTTTCACCGGAGGTGATCTGACAGACCTGCGCCGGGGTGGTGGGTTGGGTCGCGACGGTCACAGTGAACGGGGTCTCATCGAGCAGCGGCGTGTTGAACGCGAAGGGATCCCCGCCGTCCACATAAGTCACCAGCTCATCGTCGCCGCCGTTGATCCGCAACAATACGGTGTTGCCAACGGCAAGGCCGTTCACAACGCCGTTGACCGTGTAGGAGTTGGTGGTGCAGTTCACCGCCACGTTGGTGACCGGGCCGCCGTTCACGATGCCGTTTCCACCGGACACCTGGCAGGTTTGCCGCGGACTGGTGGGGTGGGTGCCGACCGACACCGCATAATGCTCACCGTCTTCGATCGCGTTCGGAAGCGTAAATCCGTCGGTGCCGTCGCCGTAGACCACCGTCACCTGACCCGCGCCCTGCAGGATCACCTCATTGCCGGGGGCGAGGCCGGTCACCAAGCCGCCGATGCTGAAGGGGTCGGTCTGGCATTCGACCAGGATCCCTGCCACATCCTCCGTTCCGACCGTGCCGGCACCGTCGATCACTTCGCAGGTCTGCATGGGTTGGACCGGATCTTGGAAGATGGTGACCTCGTAGGTCTCCCCTTCGTACAGCTCCGTCTCGAATATCCACTCCCCGTCTTCGGTGATCACTAGCTCTTCGCCCGCGTTTTCGAGCATGAGCCCGGTGCCCAGCAGGCCCTCCACATCCACGCGAACCGCGTAGGTGGGCGGCAGATCGGTGTCGTCGGTGTCGGCGATGTCTGTATCCGCCGGCGAATCGATCGGGCTCTCCCAAGGGCTGTCCACCGGCGAATCTACCGGGCTATCGACCGGCGAATCCACCGGGCTGTCGGCCGGCGAATCCACCGCGCTGTCGACGGCGCTTTCCTGGTTGGTTTCAGTGGTGTCATCGCTCTCAGCGACGGGATCGGTGTCCGCTTGGGTACATCCGACCAGCCATACGGTGAGGGCGCCAACGGAAAGCAGACTGCGCATTCATTCTCCAAGGTGCGCAGGGTACAAAATCGGCGCGAGAAAAGCCAGGGGTGCCCCGCGAGCCGCAATGTAATCGACTGTAAACGCATTCCCGAGGAGGCGCGGGTATCCAACGCCCGCGACCTCTTGTCGCATTTTGCTATGGAAAATCCATGAACAAGCCGAAGTTGTTGGTCACTTGGACCGGATTTGTTGTCGCGCGCCGTCCCGTCTAGAAAACGTACAAATACCCCAACATCGGCGCGATCGAGCTGGTGTTGGTATCCCCCACAATGGTCGCCTGAGTCGGGGCGATCGTCCCCAACGCCACCAAGCTGAGCTCGCCTGGGCCCAACTTCAGGTGCGCTCCCACCGAATACCAAAATCCCGCCGTCTGGTAGCTCTCTTTTGTCTCACCAAATTCAGCGCCATCGGCCGCCCCGTTGGCGCTGACCCGGTAGATCGACAAATAGGAACCCGCCGAAACCTCTGGAACCAGGGGCACCTTGAAGTCCGGAAACGAGACCGTCAGGCCGCCGCCGACCAACCCCTGATCGTGGCGCACGAGGTAGGACCATTCCTCCGTCGGAACGCGCGGATCCGGCAGCGTGGATTTGGTCGCCGAATGCGCAAAACTCCCGAACGCGCCGATCCGAAACCGGCGTTTCAGTTGCGGGAGTTCGATCCCCACATTCAGCCGCGGCAACACCCCTGGAGTCAAGGGTTTGAAGCTAAACGAAGGGCCGATCTGCAGGCCAACATAAGGGGCCACCACGGTTTTGGGCTCCGGAGCAGCGAACGCAAGCGATACCAGCAAACCGTACAACATGGGGCCGCCTAAAAGTTGGTGTGTTCGACGGAATCCGTCGCGCCGGAGTTGGTCTGACCGCCGACGATGAAGATCACCGACGACTCCTGGGCGGAGCCCATCAGGTAGCGGTTTTCGAGCAGGGAGAAACCCGCATTCCAGTTGCGCAGATCCGGAGGATCGATCGGCGCCTGGTTGCACTGGGATTCCGACGAACTGCTGCAGATCTTGGTGGATGCACCGGCACTGTCCGGCGCTCCGCTACCACCACCAAAGACGTACAGGTAGTTGCTCGCGGCAGCGTAGCCGTACCCGGACGAGACCCGCATGTTGTCGCTGGTCAGCGGGATGTAGTTCGTGAACTCGCCCCCAGCCCCTACGAGGGCCGCGTCGACCGGGTTGGGGTTGAGAGAGCCCGCCTGCCCCTTGCCGCCCAGGAAGTACAACCAGTTCACGCCAGGGCCCACCACGCTGTGCAGCGCATCGGTGACCGACACCGCCCCGCATTCGTAGCGCGCGACCCCCAGCGAACTGGCGCTGGTCGCCACCGCCGAAACGGCCTGTTCATGCTCGAAGTCCAACGAAATCGGGTAGTAGTAGATATCGTCGCGAACCGTCGCTGCCCCGTCGCGGCCGCCGGCCACATACAGGTAGGCCACGCTCGGATCCACCGGGTCTTCGCCGACGGTCACGCAAGGCGCCTCCAGAGCCGCCGGGAGCGACGGCATTTCTGCCCATTCTCCCAAGGCTCCCGCCGGCAACGGGGTACCGGACGCATCCGTCGCACCGCCATCGTCCACAAAGCTGACGTTGGTTTCGCCCATCACGTCGGCCAACCATTCTTCCGTTCCCGAGCCGGAATCCGCCACCGGCGATCGGTACACCCGGTAGCCCACCGCGCCGGGCACCACCGTCCATTCGAGTTCCACTTCCAGCTGCTCGGGAACGTCGGGAAGGCGGGCAACGAACGGATTTCCTGGCAGCGACTCCCCACCGGGATTGCTCAAATCCGTCGCACCGTACAGCGCCGCCACCCGGTAAATCCAGGTGCCTCCGCCCACGGCGGTACCGTCGGAATATTCAATTCCGAGGTCGGTGATCCGCGGTGGCACCAGAGGATCGAGCACCTGCGCCCGGAACACCGTGTTCACCGGGGCGGTGCCGTCGTGTCCGCCGACCAAGTAGATAAACCGGCCGACGCGCGCGATCCCCGCTTTGGTCCTTGGCTCCGGCAGGACACCCGGCAATTCCGACCACGCTGCGAGATCGCCGTACAGATCGACCTTCGCACGCTCGATGGAATCCATGGCGGAAGCCACATTTCCGTCATCGCCGCCGATCGCGTACAAATACCGCGCCGTGCGGGTCGCCCGACCGGTCGCCACCGCCGGCGCGCGCCGCGCCGTCGTCATCGACGATCCCGCCTCAAACCCAAACAAATTCTGGGACGGATTCGTGACCGACACCGACGCATACGCGGTTTCGGTACCGTCGTCGTTGGTGACATACGCCAAGCAGACCGCTTCGCCGAGCTGAGTCGCAGGCAGTACTGCGGTGAGTTCGGTACCGTCCACCAACGTCACATTGGTTCCAGCCAGTGTGGTCACCACCCCTGACGCGGCATCCTCGCAGGCAAATTCCACGGTCGGATTTCGGAAATCCGTTCCCAGTACCAACAGCTCATAGTCGTCATCATTGGGGATCGACGCTGGGGATACCGAGGTCACCACCGGAGGCGGCTCCGCCGTCACCTCAAAGCCCTTGTCGAGCAGGCCGATGGTTCCGTCCGGGTTCACGACCAACACATCATAAAGCGTCGCAGGAAGCGGAGGAACCACCGCATCCAAGGTCTCATCGTCCACCCAGGTCACCGCGAACAGCTCCGTGGCGGTGGTGTCCGGCCCAGGGGCGTCCGGATTGAGATACAACCGTGGAACATCCTCAAATCCGACGGATTGCGGCGGCGCATTCGGATCGGAATAGATGCTCACCGGGGTATACGCGGCTGTGTGCCCAAACCCAGGGTCCACTGCACCGATCGACACGGTGAGGTCGTCTTCGACGTAGGTGGCATCGCTCAAGGCCGCGACGCATTCCACCGCATCGGTGATGTGAACCGAATAATCACCTTCCGGCAATCCGCTCGGAACCGTCGCTAACACCCGATTTGGATCCGAAGGGTCCCAGTCAAAGTCGAGGGCGATCACCCCGGTGTTGGCGTCTTGCAACCATACGGACACCACATCCTCGTTGACCCCGTGCACGTAGAGGGTCGATTGAACGGAGATTCCGCTGTAGGTGACGGGAGGATCCATAAACAGGACCACCGGGACTTCCACCACTTCCAACCCGAGCGGGAACACATCTTCGCAACCGTCGGCGTTGGTCAGCACCAGATCGTAAATGCCAGGTTCTACCGCCGTCGTATCGATCTGAACTTCGGTAGCGGACACAAAGGTGGTGGGAACGGGTGTGCTCCCCACCAAAACCTCCGCCCCTTCCGCAAAGCCGGTGCCGTACACCGCCGCCGACGCACCGCCCTCGCACACTTTTTCAGGTTCTACCGAAGTGATCTCCGGGGGGTCGACGACCTCCAGCGCCACATCGTCATTGGACTCGCATTCCGCGGGAGTGGGGTTCGTCACCACCACCGGATGGCTGGCGATCTGCGGGAAGGTGCCGTTGGGAACTTCCACATCCACCTGGGTGCAACTTTCGCCGACGGCGGTGCCGCCAAGATCGCTGCAACCGCTGGAACCGGTCACCGTCAAGGGAATTCCGCCAATCTCGACCACCGGGGGCACACCGTCCACAAACACAAAGCCGGTGCCCTCGATCCCGAGAGTAAAGGTATCGGCGTCATAACAGGTGGTTTCTGGATGCAATTCCGCCACCACCGGAGCGTCCACCACCACCAACGGTAGCGGCTCGGCAGCGCAATCCGCATCCGGCGGATTGATCACCACCACATCCTGAACTCCGGCGATCAGGGTGCCTTCCGGAACCGTGAGGGTCAGCACGTCGCAGCGCTCGCCCTCGACGGGACCCGCCAATGGCTCACAAGAATCCGCTCCCGTGGCCGGGATCGACACATCGCCGATCAAAACCGTGGGCAACACCTCATCCACCACCAAAAATCCCGAACCGGTCAGCGTGAGCGCATTCGACAGGCCGTCGCACACGAGATCTTCGACCACCGACGTCAAGATCGGCGCACCAACCAGCTCTACCGGAAGCGATTCCGATTCGCAGTCGGCGGGCTCCGGATTGCGCACCAAAGCGTCGTAAATCCCGGCATCCAGTGCTGCCTCCGGAACATTCACCTCCAACGAATCGCAGATCTGGCCGCCCGCCGGCCCCAACAGATCGGTGCAATCTTCGGCGGAGGTCGCTACAAACTCCTCTTCGCCCATCCACAACGACGGCAGGGTGCCGTCGGCCAGCACCAGAAAATCCGACCCGGTCAACACGAAATCCCGGCTCTGATCCTCCACACAGGTCAACTGTGGCGCCAATTCCTCCAAGTGCGGCGGATTCACCACCTCCAGCGCGACCGCTTCCGTGGACACGCATCCCGCGGGTTCGGGGTTTTGAACGACGATCCCGTGTACTCCGGTCGCCAATGCCGCCTGTGGGATGGTGACCGAAAGCTCGGTGCATTGCTGCGCTTCCACCGGTCCCGCCAGATCCACGCACCCGTTGGCCGCGGTCGGAGTCAACACCACATCATCGAAAGCGACGGTAGGCAGAGTCCCTTCCACCACCAAAAATGCGCTTCCGGTGAGCACCACATCCACATCGTGCTGATCGACGCAGATCAGGTTTGGCGAGACCGCGTCCAATACCGGGGGGGGCACCACCGCCAGCGCGTTCGCCGCGGTGGCCGCTTGTCCATCGGGATTGGCGGCGGACACATCATAAATCCCTGATGGGAGCTCCAATTCGGGGGAGACATCGAACCCCATGGTGCTGGAATCCACCCAGCGCTCCGTTTCGAGGGCGACCAACTCCCCTGCCATGCTCGAACCCAACAAATCCGTCACCGGTTGAACCGTCAGCTCCGGCAAAATCAGCCGCGCTTCATCGGTCAACACATCCGCGGAAACCGGCGTCAGCCCCGTACCGTGGACCGTCACCGCGGTGACCAACTGATCGTTGCACACCAGCGCCGGATCCACGCTTTCCACCTGGGGGGTCGGCGACTCCAACGTCGGGGTGCACCCCACCGAAAGAAACATCCATCCTGCAACCAGAATTCGATTCGACATGAGCCCTCAGGGTTTGCTTCACCCAAGCCTCCGTCGAATTCAAGGCTAAGGCCTCCCACAACTCAAAGATCTGTTCCCGGGTGGAGTACAATCGTAGACCGACCATTGGTAAAGCGGTTGACCATCCAACCGCCCAGCGTCCCGCTCGGTCCGCGGCTCCGGTGGTTTGGCATGGCCAGCTTCACCAAGATCCCACCGCACGAAAGCCGGCCGTCCACCGTGAGGCCGGGAACACCCCACCCTTACAAACATCCCATCTACCTAAACTTTCAACTTCCGGCTACCGCCCTGCCACGCCGCCCTCGGATACCCGATGCGGGTCGTGGCCCCGATACGCGATGGTCAACGGGTTGACCATCTGCCCGCTAGGTTCACCCGGCCAGGCCTGCTGACGACAGGTTCCGAACCGCCCACAGGATCGTCCGCGATTTGGTCACCTGCCACCTCCACTTCTCCGAAACCCGCCCCTCCACTGACACGCTCGTGGCGGCCTACGACCACACCGGGCTGGGTCGCGTCCGTCTTGGTGATGACCACGCACCCGCCTGGGGAATGGCCGTCGATGAGCAAAGTCACCTCCTGTTTGCTGCCCTGCACCGCCACCGGATCGTCCCACCGGGTCAATGCACCGATCCGTTGTCCGATTTCGCCCACGCGAAAGCGGAACTCGGTCGTTGGTTCCTACATCGCCGGTCCAAACGGCTCTTCCAATTTGGCGCGAATGGCTTCCTCGGTACCGCCCAGCTTTCGCTGAATGATGCCGTACAGGTTCTCTTTCGAGCCATAAGCTTGCTTGAAATCGTCGTCGGTCAGCTCGCTCCAGACCTTTCGCGCCTGCGCGCGAAGCGCTTGCCAACGCACATCGGCCGCACTTCGCTTGCCCGCTTTGGAACCCTTGATCGCCTTGGCCATAAGCCCTTTTCGTCGAGGGGCCGACTTCGGCTCGGCGGACGCCTCGACCTCATCCACATTCACCACCTCATCAAGGTTCACCACTTCGTCGGCGTTCACAGATTCCAATTCAGCTTTTCGGGTCATGGGTTCAGCTCCGTTCGGGTTCGCCGACTGCAAAGCAGTTCCCGTGCCATCCCCGCACGCTCCCATGGACGCCCTTTTTCGGATACGTAAGCGACCCGATCCACCACAATGACGTTCGGTGTACATCCTTTTGATGTGGCCCCCGGATCCCATGATCACCCTCACCCAACTCGAGTACATCGTCGCGGTGGAAAAGCACCAAAACTTCGGTTTGGCCGCGAAATCTTGCCACATTTCTCAACCCACCCTCTCGATGCAAATCCAAAAGCTGGAGGACCACTTGGGGGTGGTGATCTTCGACCGTTCCGCGCAACCCATCCAGCCCACCCCGCTGGGGCAGCGGATCCTCGAACAAAGCCGCATCGTGCTTAGCGAATCCGCCAAAATCACCGAGCTGATCCACGAAGAAAAAGAGCGGATCGAAGGAGATCTCCACCTGGCGGTGATCCCGACCCTCGCCCCCTATGTGTTGCCGCTATTCCTCAAAGCATTTGGCGCTCAGTACCCCGGCATTCGCTTACGGGTGGAAGAGCGGCGCACCGAGGACATCCTCGCCGGGCTCAAGAAAAACCAGATCGACGTCGGCCTGCTCGTCACCCCCCTGGACGAGCCCTTGATACGCGAACTTCCGCTGTTTCAAGAGCCGTTTTACGTGTACGCCGCCGCCCAAAGCCCCTTGGCACAACAACGGGAGATCTCGGAACGCGACCTCGCCGGCGAACACCTGCTGCTGTTATCGGAAGGCCATTGCATGCGAGAACAGACGTTGCGCGTCTGCAAAGGGCGAGCCCAACGTTCCTCGAATCTCCAATTCGAGAGCGGCAGCATCGAAACCCTGTGCCACCTCGTCGAAAAAGGCCACGGATATACCATGATCCCGCACCTGGCCAAAGAGTGGCTTCAGGGCCGTTCCGGGCGCATCGTACCCTTTTCGGCGCCATCGCCCAGCCGCGAGGTCAGCTTGGTGGTGCACCAGAGTTTCATTCGAAACTCCGTTCTCGCGGCGCTGGATGCCTGCATCCGCGAATCCCTACCGCCCGAACTGGGCCTGAATACCGGACAACGCATTCCCATCCACTAACGGGAACGCGATCGTCAAGATACTTGACGATCTGTCTAGAACACCAAGTTCATCATCACGTGTGAGCTGGCGTGGTCGCCTCGAAAGCCAATTCCCAGGCCGTAGTGTGCCACCGGTTCGGGTCCGTTCGCGCCTTCCGCAGTGGCTGGAAACGCACTTGCCGGCACCGTAAACGTGAATACCCCGTCCACGGGGGTCGCGTCGTCGAACTGGAAAAAGTTAATAGCGCCCATCGGTGGCCCAGAACTACCGTGGGCGGACACGTCGATCCAGAAGTCGTTGGACGTGAGCGGCTCGCCTTGTTCGTCCAAGGGTGCGATCACCTGGACCTCGAGGTCTTGCATGGGATCAAAGGTCACATTTCCGCTCGTCCATGGCGAGACGGCGCCCACATTTCCGATCGCCACCGGCAGCGCCGGCATGATCACAGGCTCCGGAAGCACCGAATTCGCCCGGGTGATTTCATCGTCGCAGATCACGTCCACCGCCACCGAATCGCCCGCTTCAAACAAGGAACCGCTGGTCAACTTGACCTGCCAACGACCGTTCGCTTCCACCAGCAGATAGTCGCTGTCCTCCCACGAACCGCCCGTTTCAAGGTGGGCGCTCTGGAGATAGGCCTCCGATTCGGACGCGTCGAGCCATGCACCGGTGATCACCGAGCCCTGGTTGGGCACCGCTTCCAAGATCAGCAAGGTATCCTGCGTTCGGGCCGCATCGCGGGTATCGGCATCGCTGTCCCAATACAGCGGCAACCGGTCCGCTGGCAGCCGTAGGAACGGAAAGAAGTTGTGGAAATAGCAGCTTCCATCCGACTCTTCGATCCCCACTTCGCCCGTGTCGACGGTGTCGCTGGTGTCCTCGGTATCGTCGATCGCCGACGTATCTTCAGTGTCTTCCGTCACATCCACGCGAACCGTCGCATCCGCCTCGGCGCCGCCAGGCCCGCTAAGGACCGCCAGCACCTGGTGTGCTCCCGGCGCATTTAGCGCCCCATGAAACACCAGATGGTTCCCGGAGATTTCCCAATCGCCCGTCAGAATTCCGTCTTGATCGGAAGCTAGCGCCAAGCCCTCGACGGTGGTGAGATCCTCGATCCCGATCACCGTGAGCTCAAAGTCCACCGGCCCCGCCGATAGTTCCTGCTCATTCGTGGGCGACACGAACCCCAACGCAAGCTCGGTCTCCTCGCGACCTCCACGGGAGCAGCCCACCAACAAGACCAACCATCCCCAATGCCGCATGCGTCCCCCCACCGAGAGTACGGCTGCGGCCGACAAATCCTAAACCCCACGGCCGTTCACGCGCGCATGCGGTCCTCAAACGCCGTCAACGCGACCTTGGCACCCTCCCCCATCGCGATCACGATCTGTTTCACCCAGAATTTCGACAAATTGGAGGGGGTTTATGA
>SXGR01077691.1_pt1 | contig 26102 bp, 29 predicted proteins | sample 3174711 | NCBI WGS metagenome assembly SXGR01 (sample SAMN11356860, study PRJNA531348) | freshwater metagenome | isolation source: freshwater sample F1-60 | place: China: Fuxian Lake, Yuxi | collected 2017-12-25
ATCTGGTGTATCCGTGGGTTTGTGATAATCTGCATGCACACCATTGAAATAGAAAATAATAGGCACACCCTTGTCAGCAAAGTTGTAATGGTCGCTTCTGTAATAAAAGCGATTGGGATCGTTAGGGTCATTATAACGTCTGTCTAGTTTCATTCCTACATAGGTGGAATTAACTTGATCAGTAATAGGTGTTAAATCAGTGCTCAGTTTATCATCACCGATAATGTAAACGTAGTTCAATGAATCTTTATCCTTGAGATAATCACTACCGATGCGGCCAATCATATCAATATTTAAGTCAACCGTCGTTTTATCCAATGGGAAAACGGGATGCTCGGAATAATAACGGCTTCCCCATAATCCTTTTTCTTCTCCGCTCACTGTCATAAACAGAATACTCCGGCGTGGTCCCTTTCCTTCTTTTTTTGCTAAAGCAAAAGCCTCTGCTAATTCTAAAATACCGGTAGTACCACTTCCATCGTCGTCCGCTCCATAAAAAATGGTGCCATCGGCTCGCTTCCCTACGTGGTCATAATGCGAGGTGATCACTACGTATTCATCCTTCTTATCAGTTCCTTCCAACACGCCCAATACATTGGAGACTTCTGTTTTCACAATTTCCTTAGCATACTGTAATACTACTTCCGCTTTAACGGTCTTTGTTGTTATTTCTCCTTTCTTGATTCGTTCTAATAGGCTTGTAGCTTCTGTTTGCAACAATGCAGCTGCTTTTTCTGCTGCAATGTAGAAACCAAATACAGGTTGTGTGGGCCGGAAACCGTTCATACTCCAGTTGCCTCCTGTGGCAGCTACGCGACGAGGAAAATTAGATTGAATAATCAGCACAACTGCAGCACCTCTGCTCATCGCCGCCATTAATTTTCCATTAGGAGAACCCGGCGCATTCATTGAACGGGCATTTCCCGCAGCCGGTTTGTAGTCAGCGGGAGTACCATCGGCAATCAATACCAATTTCCCGGCTACATTTAAATCTTTATAATCGTTACGAATCTCTCCATCTACAATTCCAAAACCTGCAAATACTACCTCTGAAAAACGCATCCCCGCGCTGTAATTAGTAGTGAGCGGAGCAAAATGTTCTCCCATTTTTAAAGCAGTCCCATTAATTTCAAGGGCGGCCTGTGTCATTGAGTCTTTATAGAGCGGATAGTACTGACGATAGCTGTCCTTATTTCCTGCTATTAACCCCAACGAACGAAAATGATTTTCGATATAGGTTGCAGCTTTTTCAAGACCGGGCGAAGGAGTATCTCTTCCTTCCATTTCAGCGCCTGCAATGATATACAAGTGTCGTTGCATATCAGCAGCGGTGATGGTAGAAGCAGCTTTGATTACTGCCTTATCTTTTTTTTGTGCCAGCAAGCTCAAGGGAGCCAGCAGGAATACTAGCGAGAGTAGTTTGTACATAGCGGGTTGATTTGAAGAGGTTAAATATACTCCCAAATGATGGTTTACCCTAGTAACTGGGATGAACGGCTAATCTTAGCGACAAGTGATTTTCTGTACCCGAGTTTCGTGTCGTCCGCCTTCAAAAGCGGTTTCCAGGAAAACACGAAGCATCTCAACAGCTGATTCATCTGATACAAATCTTGCTGGAATGCAAAGCACATTTGCGTTATTATGAGAGCGGGCCAGCTGTGCTAATTCTTTTTCCCAACACAATGCTGCACGAATACCGGCATGTTTATTAGCAGTAATAGCAACGCCATTTCCACTGCCACAGATCAATATACCGCAAGCTGCTTTTCCTTCCTCTACCGCTTGCGCAACAGGATGTGCGAAATCTGGATAGTCTACAGAGGCATCACTGAAAGGTCCCAGATCAAGCACGGGAATTCCTTCTTTTTCCAAGAAAGCAATTAACTGTGCTTTGTAACTAAAGCCAGCATGGTCACCACCAAGTGCAACGGGCAACTGAAGATTAAAGGAGCTATTCATGTATTAAAAATTTAACTCCACTCTTCTGCCCGTTCTTTTTCCTGCCGTTTATTAATACGTGACGCAATAATAATACTGGCTTCAAAGAGTAAGTACAGCGGAATGGTAACTATGGTTAAACTGAATGGATCCGTGGAAGGAGTAATTATGGCAGCAGCAATTAGGATAATGACGAACGCATGCCGACGGTACTGTCTCAAAAACCGAGCAGAGACTATTCCGATTCTGGTGAGTAAACTCATTAGTAAAGGAAGTTGAAACAACAGTCCGATACCAAATGTGGTGTAGATCAAATTTTCGAGGTAATCCGAAAACGAGGGCATGATCTGTATCTGCTCACTCAATTTATAGTTAAAATAAAAATTAACCATAAAGGGAGTGAGGATATAATAACCGAATAATACTCCTGTAAAAAAAAGTAAGGATACCCAAAAAATTACTCCTCTTGTTTTTTTAAGTTCATTTGGGGAAAGTGCAGGTTTGATAAAGCGCCAAAATTCCCAGAATACATAAGGGAAAGCAAGAATCAATCCTCCTATAAATGAGAGCGTAAAGGAAGCAATGAATTGCCCGGTCATAGTTGTTTCCAAAAATTTTGTTTCAACTTGTTTGAAACAGAGAGCATCTCCAATACCTAGTTGGCTCCCTATTTTACAAAGCCAAACTGCAGAAATAAAATCCGGTTGTGTGGGGCCAAATAATAATTGATCCACGACAAAGTCGGAGTTGATAAAAATAAAAATGGCGGCAATCAATACGGCAATGACTGAGCGGATAATATGCCATCTCAGTTCTTCCAGGTGATCGATAAATGTCATTTCACCGGCAGCAGGTTCTCTGTTATTTAGGAAATCAAATAGGGACATGGAAAAAAATCTCGCACAAAGATAAGGTCAGTGGGGGTCATCTCAACGCTGCAATCGGTGTAGGCGCACCGTTTCTATTCTTGTATCGGATACATGCTGGATTTCAAATTCATAATCTGCGATGATAATGCGTTCTTTTTGGGTAGGGATTGTTTCGTGGTAATTAATAATATATCCAGATAGCGTCTCTGCTTCCTCGCCGGGGAATTCTAATCCATATTTTTCCTGCAGATAATCCAATTCCAGCCGACCCGATAAAATAAAGTCTCCGTTTTCTAGCTTTCGTTCTAAAAATTCTTCTGTATCGTATTCGTCCTGAATTTCACCAAATAATTCCTCTAGTACATCTTCCATGGTAACAATTCCAGCAGTTCCTCCAAATTCGTCTACTACCCATGCGATACTTTTTCGCTCCCGACTAAATTTCCCAATCAAATCTGAAGCACTCATACTTTCTGGAACCGCAGGAATAGGGTGTAGTATGTCGGCGATCTGCTGCGGTTGTGCAAATAGGTCAAGTTGGTGCACGTAGCCGATAATTCGATCAATATTTCTTTCATACACAATCAACTTACTTAGCTTGGTCTCTATAAAAGTTTGGCGTAGTTGTGTTACGGATGAACGACTATCAATACCGATCACCTCTTTTCTGGGTACCAGACACTGACGAACACGTACTTTGGGAAGTTCTTGCGCATTTTCCATCAACTGCGCACTTCGCTCTTTCCGCTCTTCCTCCACCCCCTCAAATAATTTTTTTAGATCGGCGCGGTGCAAGGAACCTTTTTGGGGATTCAGTCTCAAATTGAAAAGGTATACAAGCACCCACTCCGCTGCATCCATCAGGCCGGTAGCGAGGGGATAAAATAATCGATAAAAGAGCTGTATAACAGGAGCAAAGCGCAATAACAATGCGGTACTGTGCGCGCGAAAAAGAGCGCGAGGGAAAAATTCCCCACCGATCATTACAATCAAAGTAGCTAGTACAATTTCAACTAATAGTCGAAATAGATCAGTACTAAATTGAAAACGCTGCCAGAATAGCTGCATCACATCACTAAGCTGTAAGCTGAGTAACACTAAAAAAAGAGTAAAGCCGAGTTGCGTAGTTCCTAAAAATCGATCAGGAGTTTCAAAAAAAGCACGAACCATTTTAGCGGCGCGTTCTTGTTTTTTTCTTTTGATCTCAAGGCTTAGTCGGTTAGCGTTGTAAAAGGCCATTTCAATACCGGCAAAAAAACCCATCAGCAAAAGCGTGGTAACGAATAGTAAAAGTGTATCCCAGGCAATCATATTAATCTATGTATGCGGCTACCAATCTTGCTACTTCTTCACAAGCATTATCTAGCTGATCGTTGATTACAATTTTATCAAATTGATTGCTAAAGCTCATTTCCAGCGATGCTTTGTCCAGCCGCATGTTCAAGCTTTCTGCAGTTTCGGTGCCTCTTGTTTCCAGCCTCTTTTTAAGCTCTTCCAGGGAAGGTGGTTGAATAAAAATGGAGAGACTCTGCGGGTAATTTTCTTTCACGCGTAACCCACCTTTAACATCAATATCCAGGAGTGGGACTTTTTCATCGGACCAAATCCTGCTTAGTTCGCTCCGTAAGGTTCCATAGTATTTTCCTTCGTATACCATTTCCCATTCTGCAAACTGATCTTCGGTGATCTTTTGTTGGAAATTTTCTGCACTGATAAAATAGTAATCAACGCCATCTTTTTCATTTGCCCGAGGCGAACGGGTAGCACAAGAAATTGAAAAACCTAGTTGTTCTTGAAAGCGGTTTAACAAAAAACGAACAATGGACGTTTTGCCAGCCCCGGATGGTGCTGCAATAATTATAATCTTATCAGACGGGTTCGACATAGGAAGATCCTCCAAAAGCGAAGATCAATATCGTTTTTTATTGAAGTTGCCACCTGGGCGGTTCGGACGACCATTCCCTTGAGGTCTATACTTACCTCTTCCTTTGCCATAACCACCTCTCCCCATATCGCGTTCTGGTTGAGGTCTATAAGCTTTGATGTAAGGAGTGTTGGTGAAAGTAAGTTGTCCGTTGGTTAAGTTATCCAATTCGCTTTGAATGGCGTCGTCGTAAATAAGTTCCTTATGCCAGTTGTTGTAGGCCAGCTTCATGTAGTAGGCAATCGCATTGGCGAAGCCTAATTTTTTCTCAGGATTTTCTTCTTTGAGCGCTTTATCTAGAACCAGCTCTAGGTTTTTACCCAGATGAGAATAGCGGGGATGGCGTTTTGGATACGGAAGTGGTTGTGGCTTTGCTTTGAGTGATTCCCGGGTAGGAATAGGGTAAGGAGACTTTACGTCCAGATCAAAGTCCGCGATTAAAAATAGATGATCCCAAAGTTTTTGACGGAAATCTTCCATATTTTTTAGATGCGGGTTTAAAAACCCCATCAGCTCGATTACGGCTTCTGCATTTCGCTGTCTTCTTTCGGGATCCTGAATAGTTTTTACATGATCAACCATTCGCTGTACATGTCGACCATACTCCCGCATAGATAAGTATTGACGGGTGGTGTTGTACTCCATTTTAGTAACATCCATAAGTCCAAAGGTAGTAAACGCACCGGTAGTGGACAAGTGCCTGCTGCCTACCTTTGCGTTGCATGCGAATTATCTTTCTTATTCCCTGGCATCGAAGGCAGTATGATCAGTCGGGTCTTACGCACCTGATGGCCAAATGGATAGCCACAAGACCTGCGGATAAATGCTTGTTGCTGGCCTCTCCTATTTCATCAAAACTGATTCCCGCTTCTTTTATTAGACCCTTGTCAAGAATGGGTTTCTATTTTCCTTTTTTAAGATCGTTCTTGATTCGTCAGCAACTCAGTTCACTTCGGCCTGATTTGGTTATCACGGAACTGGGGAGCAGACTTACTCCAAAAATTAACCAGCTGATATGGATCAGTCAGCCATTACTACCAACCGCTTCAACGCAAGCGCTGCAGCAAATCTCAGCCGCAAAAAAAATAATTTTTACCTCAGTGCTGTTGCTGGATCAGTATAAAAAACAGCAATACCTGCTGCCGGGAAATGTATCGATAGTACCACCTGTACTTGCACCGGTTTATGAAGTGCAAAGTTTGCGTACCCCTTCTCTTTATATTAAAATAGTGGGACAAATACCGGGAGAAGTAGCATTAATAAATTTATTGAAGGCCTATTCACTCTTTAAACGTCGCCAGCAATCTGAGCTTCAACTTATTTTTTCGCAAGAAGTTACCACACTTTTCCCGGTCTTTATTTCCAAACTCAACTCTTACAAATACAAATCAACGGTAGTAATCAATCCCGTATACACTGCTGAGCAGGACGCCTATCAGGAAGCAGGCGCCTACGCTTTGTTGACATTGGATACAATGGATCAACTCGATTTCCACTATCGTAAAGCTAGTCATTTACAAATTCCATTGTTAGCACTACCTGGAAAAGAAGTAGGGGGTCGCACACCTGTTGAACAGTTGGCAGAGCAACTCATGCGTATTTACAAGGATGAGTCCTACCGAAAACAGTTGGTGGTAACGCAGCAATCGCTTTTTTTACTGATAGATAATCAAATAGCTTTTAACCAATTTCTGGAAGTGGCTGAATGTTGTTGAGCTCATTCGCAACACCATCTTTCCCTTACGTATCTTTGCCCCTCTATGACTACCATTATGCATCAATCAACCATTCATATCGAAGTAAAGACAGACGAAAATCGTATTCCTTCCGCCATAAGCTGGAAAGCCAGTGATACAGGAGCTGCAGAGAATCAACCAGCTCGTGCAATGTTTCTTTCTTTTTGGGATCCGGCGGACAAGTCGGCATTGCGTATCGATCTATGGACTAAAGAAATGATGGTCGATGAAATGGCTGACTTTTTCTATCAAACCTTGATGACGATGGCTGACACGTACGGTCGGGCTACGCAGTATGCAGATCAGGTTGAAGACATGAAGAATTTTGCAAAATCGTTTTATGCTCGTTTCAGAGAAAAACAATTACAACAAAACAAGGCTTAAATCTATATGGCACTCGAACAACAAATCATGACTGAGTTGAAAGCAGCAATGCTGGCTAAGGATGAAGTGGCGCTTCGTTCATTGCGCGCCATTAAAGCATCGATTCTGCTTGCCAAAACATCAGAAGGTGCAGCCGGGGAGCTTTCTGCTGATGGGGAAATCAAGTTGCTGCAAAAAATGGTCAAACAACGAAAAGACTCTTTGGAGATTTTCACTCAACAAGGTCGTGAGGATCTGGCCAAGAAAGAGAGAGAGGAAATTACCGTGATAGAAAAATTTCTTCCTCAACAAATGGATGCAGCAGCAGTTCGTGCTGTATTGGTACAATTAGTTACACAAGCTGGAGCTAGCTCCCCTGCAGATATGGGAAAAGTAATGGGATTGGCCAATAAAGAATTAGCCGGAAAAGCAGAGGGTAAAATGATCGCCACGATTGTAAAGGAACTATTGAGCGGTCAATAACGCATTTTAATTATGTTCCTCGATATACTGTTATTATTATTCTTGTTGCTGGCCACATACAAAGGCTATACAAGAGGATTGATTGTTGGTGTCTTTTCTCTCGTTGCCATTATTGTGGGATTAGCAGCAGCCATGAAATTATCCGTGGTTGCAACTGACTATTTTCGGGCCTATTTTTCTTGGGAAGGTAAATGGGTTCCCCCTTTATCATTTTTATTGGTATTAGTGGGTGTAATACTTTTGATTCGATTAGGGGCGAACGCATTGGAAAAAGGAGTGCAGTTGATAACCTTAGGTTGGGTCAACACACTTGGAGGTATTTTATTTTATTGGGCCATGTATTTACTTTCTTGTAGTGTAATCTTATTCTATGCCATGCAACTTCCATTCTTTCCAGCAGAAGGAGTAGAAGGGTCTATCGTATATCCTTATTTAAAAGAGATCGGGCCTTGGGTAATGGAGGATTTTGCAAAATTATTCCCTGTATTCAAGGGGATGTATCAACAATTACAAGATTTTTTTGAGCAAGTCAAAACGCAGATTCCTGCACCTTGATCACTAACCTTGGTTATTGACTGAAAACGACTAATTTAGCAAGGAGCGATTGACGAGCGAGCCTATGCAATACGAGATCAGACAAAAAGACAAGTTCAGCTATGTGGAGGAAGGAACGGGAGAACCCTTGGTTCTTCTCTATGGGCTGTTTGGCACCCTGAGTAATTTTTCGGGTCTGATTGATTATTTCCGTTCTCATAACCGGGTTATTCTTCCTCTGCTTCCTTTGCTGGATATGGATATTCTGCACACTTCTGTGGGCGGACTCGCCAAGTACGTAAATAGATTTTTGGAAGCACTGGACCTTAATGGTGTTCATTTACTCGGTAATTCCCTGGGTGGACATGTTGCGCTCGTTCATACATTAAAGAATCCTGAACGTGTTAAATCCTTAGTACTTACCGGGAGCTCCGGGCTCTTTGAGAATGGGATGGGGGATAGTTATCCGCGTCGGGGCGATTATGAGTATATCAAGAATAAAACTGCATTGACTTTTTATGATCCAGCCATCGCAACCAAAGAGCTGGTAGACGAAGTATATAGCATCACCAACAATCGTCTCAAAGTAATCAAGATCATTGCGCTGGCTAAAAGCGCCATTCGAAATAATCTGGGGGAGGAGCTGAATCAAATCAATAGACCAACCCTGTTGATTTGGGGAAATAACGATACAATCACACCTCCTTTTGTGGGTCACGAGTTTAATAAGTTGATTCCTAACAGCGAATTACATTTTATTGATAAATGCGGACATGCTCCAATGATGGAAGTGCCGCATGAATTCAATAAAATTCTTCATGGTTTTTTAAATAAATTACAGCATCCCTAATCATTGGTCGATGCAAGTACAGGATCTTAATTACGCCGGATATCCCTGGATTCAACTTACTGAATCAGTTGCTACTGCTATTGCCATGATGGAGGAGGAACAACTCACTCATCTTCCCGTTGTGGAAGAGAATATTTATCAGGGATTAGTAAGCAGAGAAGCATTGTACGAAGTGCACGATGATACCATAGCCCTGCAACAATTAGGGTGGCCACTTCCTCGTCCCAGCGTGAGGCCTACTGATCATTTTTTAGCAGCGCTTCAGATTATGGGCGAACAGGGACTTTCCTTGGTTCCTGTTATTACATACCAACAAGAATTACTGGCTACCATCAGTGCGCAGGAGCTTACTACAACTGTAGGAAAGTTTTTAGGATTACAAGAAGGGGGTGCTTTATTAGTCTTAGAAAAAGAGGCGCAACATTATACAGCCAGTGAGGTAGCTAAATTGGTAGAATCCAATGATGCGCAATTATTACAATTAAATTCTACTGTTAACACACAAACGGGAATCATTCAATTGACTATTCGACTGAATAAGTATGAAGTTTCAGATGTGATTGCCACTTTTCAACGTTATGATTATACCGTTCGTTTTTTTGTTGGGGAAGAGCAGTACGCTAACGAATTACGAAGTAATTACGATCATTTGATTCATTATCTCAAGATCTGATAGTATCCGGCAGAAGGCCTCGGGTAATTTTTTATGCGTCAATGGAAATTATATCTTTTGCTTGCTTTCATTTTTACGTTTTCGTTATCATTTATTCATGCCCAGCAAGTAGACAATCAAGTTGATTCACTGCCTCAAATAGATACAATTGCCTCGTTTCGTCGTTATATACCTGAATTTACTCCCCAACAAGTCAATACGAGGAGTAGTTTTCTAATTTCCTCCATTACGGTAGTTGGAAATAAAAAAACCCGCTCCAATATTATTTTAAGAGAAGTTCCTTTTACAGCTGGGATGTCATTTTCCTTGCCCTTATTAATTGATCTATTCAAGCAGGGCGAACAGCAAATAATGAATACAGCATTATTTCATTCAGTTCGTATCTACGCCAGTAAGTTTGAAGGGAACTGTTTGGAAATAACAGTGGAAGTAGTGGAACGCTGGTATTTATTTCCGTTTCCTTTTTTTGATTTAGTAGATCGTAATATTAATCAGTGGCTGATCGATCAGAAAGCCAGCTTGCAACGGGTTACCTATGGATTAAAATTATTATACAATAACACGACAGGCCACAATGATAAACTTCGATTATGGCTCATCAATGGGTACACTAGAGAGTTATCAATTAGTTATGAAAAACCATACTTCGATCGAAAAATGAGATGGGGTTTTCGATTAGTGGCTCGTACCGGTAAGGGACGTGAGATCAATTATAACACTATTGAAGACAAACAGGTTTTTTTAAGAACACCTGATTTTATTCGCTCTTTTGCAAGTGTGGGTGGGGAGTTGACATATCGAAAAAAACTATTTGCCCGCCACAATTTTGGTATTTTTTATTTCCGTGAAAAAGTAGAGGATACCGTATTACGTGCTAATCCAGATTATTTCCGTGTTCTCGGGTCGAGCAATCAATTTCCCGAATTGTATTATCAATTCACCTACGCGAAAATGGATTATATCCCTTATCCGCGTGAGGGATTTGGTACCCGGGTTCGTTTTAGCAAATTGGGAATTACACCCTCCTTTAACCTATGGCAGTTGCATTGGCAAGTGATGAAGATTTGGCCGATAGGTCTTAAAAATATTGTAACACTTGAGTCCTATGCTGGTGTAAAGCTTCCCTTTAAACAACCCTATGTGAATAGACGTTTCTTAGGGTATGAAGAAATTTTTATGAGAGGGTTTGAATACAATGTGGTGGATGGTGTAGCGGGTGGTTATCTCCGAAGCAGTTTTGCAAGGGAGTTATTTCGTGTTAATATTCCTTTACCTGGTTTTATTCGAAAGCGAGCATCGCTCAGTACGGTTCCTATTAAGGTTTTTGGAAAACTTTATTCGAACGCTGGTTATGTGTATAGTCCAGAGCCTGGGTTTAATTTTCTGCAAAACAAGTTTTTACATGCTGCTGGGTTTGGAATCGATATACTCTCATTGTATGATTTAACCATTCGTATAGAATATAGCTTTAATAACTTCGGGCAAAACGGGTTATTTTTGCACCGCACCAGCAGTTTTTGACATGAAAGCAGCGATTTATAGCCGGGTTTTTGATGGAACCCAACTTTTGCCGCTGCAGCTTTTTTTTGAAGCACTTTTTCAGCAGCAAATTGAGCCGATTATTTATCAGCCACTTTATGAGCAAATAAAGGATAAGGTGCGTTTGTCCGAGCAAGCCAAAACATTCACACAGTCAGCAGAGCTTACCGAGGATATTGAACACATCATCAGTTTGGGGGGCGACGGCACTTTGCTGGACACCATCGCGTTGATTCGTAATAAAAAAATTGCGGTGATGGGGATCAATTTTGGACGCCTCGGTTTTTTAGCTAGTATTGGTAAAGAGCAAGTTGATCTGGCTGTTCGTTCACTAGCTAATCGCACCTATGTAGAAGATCATCGTACGCTGATTCATCTCGATGCCAATATTCCATTATTTGGTGAAGTTCCCTATGCGTTGAATGAGTTCACCTTGCTCAAACGGGATATTAATTCTATGATAAAAATTCATACCTATCTCAATGGGGAATTTTTAAATACCTATTGGGCAGATGGTTTGATTGTTGCTACTCCAACGGGTTCAACAGGTTATTCCCTGAGTTGCAATGGGCCTATTGTATTCCCGGATTCTCAGAGTTTTGTTATTACCCCGGTAGCTCCTCATAATTTAAATGTTCGTCCTATTGTAGTTCCCGACGACCATGTTATTTCCTTTGAGGTAGAAAGCAGGGGCGAACAAGTGATTTGTTCGTTGGATGCGCGTCGGGAAATTGTACATAAAGATGTTCAACTAGCCATCCGCAAAGAACAGTTTACGATCAACCTGTTACGGTTGAGTGAGAATAATTTCTTACAAACCCTCCATAATAAATTGACCTGGGGGCTTGATAAGCGTAACTGATCAATACCAAATCTTTTTTTTAAACGTTTCTGTTGTATGATGCGGATAAACTGTTGGAGGGCTTTTGTTGGAATACTGCTTTGTTCATTTTCAGTTGGTACTGTACAAGCGCAACAAGGGGATTACCTCTTGGGGGAAGTAGGCATAGGACTTGGATCTGCACATTATTTTGGTGATCTTAATACCCGTACTCGTTTAGATAGACCCAAGCCAGCCGGTACTTTTTATTTTAAAAAAAATCTGGGCAATTATATTGCGGCAAGAGTTGGTGTGAGTTATGCAGAGTTGGGTTACTCTGATGTTTATAATACACAAAACGCAGTTCAGCTACAACGTAACCTGAGTTTTAATTCCTCTGTTTGGGAGGTAGCACTGCAAGGAGATTTTAATTTTTTTCGATTTGTTCCCCAGGAACCTGGTTACAACTTTACACCCTATATCACCCTGGGTGTAGGAATTTTTAATTACGATCCCTATACTTTTTTGCAAAACGAGCGGGTATATTTCAGAGAATTACCAATCGGAACCGAAGGGCAAAATAGTCCGCTGTATCCTGATCGAAAAATGTATGGCACCACAGCCCTGAGCATTCCTTTTGGCGGTGGGTTTAAATACTCTATCAGTGGAGGGCGGTACAATATTGGATTGGAAGTAGTGCATCGCTTTACCACCACAGATTATTTGGATGATGTCAGCACCACCTATGTAGATCCTGCTGCATTTCCCAAACCACCGGGCGGGGTTTCAGTTGCTCAATTGTTAAGCGACCGGTCCAATGAATTGGGGACTCCAATTGGGATCCCCGGCCGACAACGTGGAAATGGAAGTAGCCAGCGAGATCAATTTGTAACGGCACAGCTTACTTTCAGCTTCAACCTGTTTAGTTATAAATGCCCAGCTGCTGATTAAATTGGGTAACTTTGCTCCTGATTCGAAACCGCCTATGTCCGCTCCTTTTCCCGCATTTTTAGACAAAGACCGATTACCCCGCCACATTGCCATCATCATGGATGGGAATGGCCGTTGGGCTAAGGATAAGGGGGAGGATCGCTTGTTTGGACATTTTCATGGTGTTGAAAGTGTCCGCGACATCGTGGAAGGTTGTGCAGAATTAAGGATTGAGTATTTGACACTGTATGCTTTTTCTACTGAAAACTGGGATCGTCCTGCCGAGGAAGTATCAGGTCTGATGCAACTTTTGGTCACTACTATTCGTAAAGAGGTTCCAACACTTAATAAGAACAATATCCGTTTGCGTGTGATTGGTGATTTAAGCATGTTGCCAGAATTTGCCCGCATCGAATTGCAGGAGGCCTTGGAAATGACTGCATCAAATACTGGGTTGAATCTGGTGATGGCGCTTAGTTACAGCGGTCGTTGGGAATTAGTAGAGGCTGTTCGTCGAATTGCTCGTTCTGTTGAAGAAGGAGACCTAAGTTCTTCCCAAATAAGTGAACAAACTTTTGAAGAACACCTTTCCACCCATTCCTTCCCTGATCCAGAGTTGATGATTAGAACCAGTGGGGAGTACAGGATCAGTAATTTCCTACTTTATCAGTTGGCTTATGCTGAATTGTACTTCACAGAGGTATGTTGGCCAGATTTCAGAAAGCAAAATTTATATGATGCTTTATTGGATTACCAGCAAAGGGAAAGGCGTTTTGGAAAAATCAGTGAGCAGCTTTAACAAAGACTTTCGATTTTAAGCCTTAATTTGCCGACCGGCCTAGGGCTGGTATTTTATAACACATTGAAACTGATGCGTTTAATTTCTTTACCACACTTTCTGCTGCTAGCCGGGCTAGTTTCGCTGAGCTTTACAAGTCCCGTTCAAGCCCAAGAAAAACAGGATACATCCAAGCCTACTTCGGTAGACCCTCGCTTATTAGAGTGGGAAAAGGCTCGTATTGTAAAAGAGTATACCATTGCGGAGGTAAAAATTACCGGTATCCGTTATCTCGATACCTCGATCGTTTATTCTATTGCTAACCTGCAGCCTGGCGACAAATTTGTTCACCCGGGTGCTGAGCTTTTTGGAAAAGCCATCAGTAATCTTTGGAGACAAAAATTATTCTCAGGCGCTCAGGTTTTTGTAACCAAGTTGGAGGATGATAAAGTATGGGTTGAGATCAACATTCAGGAAAGACCCCGACTTGGTAATTACAAGTTTACTGGAATTCGCAAAACTGAAGAAGAAGATATTCTCACCAAGATCAGCCTGACTAAACAGACCATCATCACGGAAAACACCCGTCGTGAGATCATAGAAAAAATTACAAAACATTACGCCGAAAAAGGGTTTAGAAATGTGCAGGTAAAACTGGAAGAAAAGCCAGACCCCACGTTTGCCAACTCCAATATGCTTTTTATCAATGTTACCAAAGGTAATCGCGTACGTATTGGCGATATTAATTTCTATGGAAACGAACAGGTAGATGACCTGCGTTTAAAAAAACAATTTAAAGGAACAAAAGAATCTACTCGTATAACCTTGCGCCCTGATCAAGCTTCGGGTCCTTATGGAACTAATTCTCGCGCCAGTGTACGAGAGTACTTCCGTACACTTGGTTTTCTTTCTCCTAGTCGCACCAAGCGCGTGCTGGATCCCTATGTTCGCCTGAAATTATTGAGCTCAGCAAAATTTGATGATAAGAAGTACGAAGAGGACAAAGAAAAACTACTCAATTATTACAACTCATTAGGATACCGTGATGCGCAGATTATTGCAGACACACAATATCTTACTGCAAGGGGTAATTTGAATGTTGACTTTAAGGTCAATGAAGGGAATCGCTACTACTTTGGAAATATCATCTGGAAGGGCAATGCAAAATTTTCTGACTCATTGCTCAATCAATTACTTGCTATCAACAAAGGAGATATTTATAATGTGGCGGTGCTGAATAAAAGACTTGGTAAAGAAGCTTCGCAGGAAGGAGGGGATATCAGTGGCTACTACATGGATGATGGTTATTTATTTTTCCGTGCCGAACCTGTGGAGGTGGCTGTTTATAACGATACCATCGATTATGAAATTCGAATGATGGAAGGTCCGCAGGCGCGTATCAAAAATGTAACTATTGCCGGTAACGAAAAAACAAAAGATCATGTGGTTCGTCGTGAGCTGCGTACGGTTCCCGGTGAATTATTCAGTCGTGCACAACTGATCCGCTCCCAGCGTGAATTGGGAAATCTTCAGTTTTTCAATCAGGAAAAAATCAATCCGGGCGTAGTACCAAATCAGGATGATGGAACGGTAGATATCAATTGGCAGTTGGAAGAAAAATCGGCTGATCAGTTAGAGCTTTCTGCAGGTTGGGGTGGTGGTATTGGTCTAACCGGTACACTGGGAGTAACCTTCAATAATTTCTCTGTTAAGAATATTTGGAAAAAATCGGCTTGGGATCCACTTCCTACTGGCGATGGACAAAAGTTAAGTGTACGTCTGCAATCCAATGGTCGTGCGTATCGTTCCTATAGTGCATCATTTACAGAACCATGGTTAGGTGGTAAGAAAAGAAATTCACTCACACTTGGTTTCAACAGCAGCCGTTTCTCCAATGCATTTGATCCTTTTACTGGTCGAATCGACAAAGCGCGTTCTGATACAAACTATCTCAGCACAAGTGGATTTTCTGTTGCATTTGGAAAACAATTAAAATGGCCAGATGATTATTTCAATCTGGTGCTTACTTTCAATTACACACGTTACAAGCTTGCTAATTATCCGATATTCAGTTCCGATTTTACTTCTGGTACTTCTAATAACGTGAGTGTTAAAGTGGCCCTGCAACGTTCTTCCGTATTCAATCCTATTTTTCCTACCAGCGGATCAAACTTTCTGGCCAGTGTCCAGTTTACTCCTCCTTATTCTTTATTGGGAAATGTTGGATCTGGTTACAATGCGTATCGTAGACCTGAATATCACAAATGGCGTTTCAATGCCGAGTGGTACGTTCCAATTGGTAAACCATTGGGGGCAGAAAAAAATCGTCAGTTTGTAGTGAAGCTGGCTGCTAAGTATGGATTTATGGGACGTTACAATCCTGATTTACCTTATTCTCCATTTGAACGTTTTCAAGTGGGTGATGCTGGCTTGACTAATAATTTTGGATTACTGGGTTATGATATTGTGGCGCACCGTGGTTATCCAGTTTATCAAACTTCAGATCCAACTATTAATCCGGACCAACAAAGTGCAAGCCAGTTCTTTACCATATTCAACAAATATCAATTGGAAGCGCGCTTCCCCTTGGTGACTAACCCCAGCAGCACCATTTATGCGCTAAGCTTTTTTGAAGCGGCTAATGGATGGTATAATTACAAAGACTATAATCCCTTCCGTCTACGTCGTAGTGTGGGAGTCGGTATGCGTTTTTTCCTTCCCATGTTTGGTCTGCTTGGATTTGACTACGGTATTGGTTTAGATCGCGCCATTCCCGGGCAATCCAACGGATTGAAAGGTATCTCTCGTTTTACCTTCATGCTAGGATTCGAACCTGAATAAATTTACAGTATGAAAAAAACTTTACTGGTATTCGGTTTTCTGATAACAGCACTTTTTGGTGCTGCACAAAAATATGCGGTAGTTGATACCCGCTATATTTTAGATAAAATGCCTGAGTACAGAAATGCACAACAGCAGTTGGATGTTATGGCTGCCACCTGGCAACAACAAATTGATAGTATGCAAACGGCGCTTGATCGTTTATACCGTGAGTTTGATGCCGAGCAGGTCATGTTAACAGCTGAACTGAAAAAAAGAAAAGAAGATCAACTTTTTAATAAAGAAAAAGAGTTGCGTGATTTGCAGCGTAAACGTTTTGGTTTTGAAGGCGATCTGTTTCGTAAAAGACAAGAGCTGGTAAAGCCAGTACAGGATAAAGTGTACAATGCAATTCAAAAACTGGCTGCCAGCCGGGGCTACGATTTTGTCCTCGACAAAAGTGAGGGAATTACCATTATATTTGCCGACCCCAAACTCGATAAAAGTGAGGAGGTCCTTAAAGAACTAGGAATTCGATAACACCAACTTCTATTTATAAAAACCAAAACATGAAAAAGTACGTAGCGATTATTGCGTTGATCGGTTTGCTCGGGTTTACCAATGCTTCCCAGGCACAGATCAAGATTGGCTATATTAATGTGGAGAATGTTCTCTCTTTAATGCCTGAGATCAACAAGTTTGATTCTATTCTCACCCGTTATCAGCAAGACTCTATCAATCCGCAGTATGCGTCATTGATTCAGACTTATCAGTACAAGGATAGCGTATACAAAGATACTTTGAAGCCCCCGCCAGCTGCTGTGAAAAAGCAATTGGAAGAGGAATTGCCTCAATTGATTAATACTATTCAGAACTGGCAGCAAATTGTAAATCAGGCTATGGAAGCAAAACAGAATGAATTGTTAGCTCCGCTTTACAGAAAGATTTATGATGCCATTCGTGCTGTAGCCAAGGAAAAAGGATATACGCATGTGGTGAATAAGGAATCATTATTGGTTGCGCCAGATGCTGATGATATGATTGCAGCAGTAGCCGCTAAACTGAAATTGACCCTGCCGAAAGCTCCCACAGCCCCGGCCGCTAAGTAAATTATTGATAAATGGTTGTGGCGCCCGATCCTTTGGATCGGGCGCTTTACTTTTCGGTGCATACATTTGTATTATGCAGCAGCTTTCAACTTCTAAAGGTCCGATCGGTGTTTTTGACTCTGGCTATGGAGGACTGACTGTACTTCGCAGTTTAGTGGAGCAACTTCCACAACATGATTTTTGTTATTTAGGCGACAGTGCCCGTTCGCCCTATGGCAATCGATCTTATGAGGCCGTATATCAGTATACACTCGAAGCAGTGCAATGGTTTTTTGACCAGGGTTGTCCCTTGGTAATTCTTGCCTGTAACACGGCATCTGCTAAAGCACTGCGCACTATTCAGCAAAACGATCTGGCACAAATGGCTCCAGCAAACCGAGTCCTTGGTGTAATCCGACCCACCACTGAAGTATTGGGACAATACACTAAATCAGGAGCGGTGGGCATACTGGCTACCGAAGGAACTGTTCAATCACAGTCTTATCCCATTGAAATCGAGAAGTTTTATCCGCGTTTAAAAGTATATCAAGAGGCTTGCCCTATGTGGGTGCCTTTGATTGAGAATAACGAACAAGACGGACCAGGTGCCGATTATTTTGTAAAAAAACACCTGGCTGCAATTTTTCAAAAAGATCCTGGTATTGATCTTTTGCTATTGGCCTGCACCCATTATCCATTGCTGGAGCATAAGATCAGGCAATATTTGCCGCAAGGGGTACAGCTACTTTCACAAGGGCAAATCGTGGCCGCCAGTTTGGTTGATTATCTGAAAAGACATCCGGGAATAGCCAATCGTTGTACACAACAGGCCTCACTTTCCTTTAATACCACGGACAGTGCCATCGCTTTTGATCAGCAGGCTGCTCATTTTTTTGGAGCCCCTGTTACCTCCGCTGAAGTCCAGCTCGCGTCCGCTAAGATCTAAATCGCTGATTAATAAGTTCTTATTTTTCTTTTTCAGCTTCCCTGAAAGCCTTACCTTTGCCGTCCTTTCACAAAGCGTTGGGTGTGGTGACCTGACGCAGGAAAATGGAAATCCGAATCGTTCTCCCGATTCATCTTTCATCAAACGTGAAAAATTTAGATTACTATGAAACGTACATTTCAACCGCATCGCAAACGTCGCAAAACTGTACACGGTTTTCGTAAGCGTATGCAAACCGCTAATGGTCGTAAAGTGTTGGCTAGCCGCCGTGCGAAGGGTCGCAAAAAGCTAACCGTATCTGACGAGCGCAAACTGAAATAATAAAACCTCCTCCGAGGTTTCGATAACTTTATAGCTCCGGATAAACCGGAGCTTTTTTATTTCTAAACGATGGTTCGAAATACATATGGTAAAGCAGAGCGGTTAAAAAGCCGGAAGTCCATCGATCAGCTTTTTAAAGAGGGACAGCGCTTTAACATGGGCGTGGTCCGTGTTTTTTATAATCCGGCTCAGCAACCGGGCCTTCGTGCCGGTGTAGGTGTTTCAGCTCGTTTATTTAAAAGTGCAGTTGACCGCAATCGCATCAAGCGCCAATTACGCGAATGCTATCGGTTACAGAAACATATCCTTTCCTCTGTTGGGAATACTACCGCCGGATTGGATCTTTTTTTTATCTATACGGTAAAAGACTTCACTGATTTTCGTGAGATCTATCAATGTATGGAGAGGGCGCTTTTAAAAATAAAAGAGAATCTTCGATAGTAATCTTAGCAACGTCGGTATGATTAAAAGACTACTGATACTTCCTTTTTTATTACTTATTCGATTTTATCAATGGGTTATCTCCCCATGGTTAGGCCCCAAATGTAGATTTACACCCACCTGTTCGCACTATGCAGCAGAAGCCTTGCAAAAGCATGGAGTATGGAAAGGATTAGGCCTAGCTATAAAAAGAATTAGCCGCTGTCATCCTTGGGGGAGCAGCGGCTATGATCCAGTTCCTTAATGTAGGTCCTTATAGTGCTTTTTCGAAACGCGCAGCAATGGCGCTCCAATTAATCACATTCCAGAATGCAGTTAAATAATCAGCTCTTCTGTTCTGATATTTTAAATAATAGGCATGTTCCCAAACGTCAACGCCCAATAATGGAGTTCCTTTCACTTCTGCAATATCCATAAGCGGATTATCTTGATTGGGGGTAGAACAGATTTCTAGTTTTCCTTCTTTTACTATTAACCAAGCCCAACCACTTCCAAAACGAGTCATACCGGCCGCTGCAAATTTTTCCTGGAATGATGCATAAGATCCAAATGTAGCTTGGATAGCATCTCCTAGTTTACCAGAAGGTTCACCACCTGCTTGTGGTGCTAGGCTCTCCCAAAAAAAGGTGTGATTCCAATGTCCACCTCCATTATTACGTACAGCTGGAGAAATACTGCCCGCTTCTTTTACTAATTGCTCGATTGATTTATTCTCATGAGGCGTACCTGCAATTGCTTTATTCAGGTTGTCAACATAAGCCTGATGATGTTTACCATGATGAATTTGCATGGTGAGTGTATCAATGTGTGGTTCCAGTGCTTCGTGGGCGTATGGAAGGGGAGCTAAAGTAAATGGCATGTTTTTCTTTTTTAGAATAACAAAATTACGACAGACTCTTCGTTAACGACGAGCTTTAAAAAAATCCTTCATTAATTGTGCCGCCTCCTCAGCACAGCAGCCTTCTGACAACTTTGTTTGAGGGTGAAGTGCCCAGTTTGTTCCTACTAATCGCTTGTATCCATTTTTTTCGTCTGCAGTGCCATATACCACACGACCTATTTTACTCCAATACAAGGCACCTGCACACATCGGGCAGGGTTCCACCGTTACATAAAGGGTGGCTTCAGGAAGGTATTTACTGCCCATGGCGTTAAAAGCAGCCGTGAGGGCAATCATTTCAGCATGGGCTGTCGGATCCTGAAGGCGTTCTGTCATATTATGTCCCCTTGCAATCACCTTACCTTCTTGCACCACAACGGCACCAACAGGAACTTCTTCCTCTTCCATTGCTTTTTTGGCTTCTTGCAGGGCCAACTTCATGAAATGTGCATCATCCATAGTGGAGGTTTTCCTAACTTGGTTCAAATTTTAGATATGGACTACGTCCCAGCGCTAACAAAGATGCGGGAATATTTTGCATCTGGCGTAACGCATTCAGTTGAATTTAGAAAACAACAGTTACGATTATTACGTGATGCAATTCTGCAACACGAACAAGCAATCAATGAGGCCCTGTATCAGGATTTACATAAGAGCCCCGAAGAAGTGTGGGTGGCGGAGACTGGTTTAGTTGTTGCTGAAATTAATCTGGCGCTCAAAAAGCTTGATCAATGGGTCCAACCCCAAACTGTCCGTACTAATCTACTCAACCTTCCTTCCTCCAGTCGTATTATGGCTGAGCCGCTCGGTGTGGTCTTGATTATTGCGCCTTGGAATTATCCTTTTCAACTTTTATTCAATCCACTGGTTGGCGCCATTGCAGCAGGTAATTGTGTGGTATTAAAGCCCAGCGAATTTGCTCCAGCTACTGCAGCAGTTATGAAAACAATTGTTAAATCAGTATTTGAGTCTTCTTATGTTTTTTTTACAGAAGGAGACGGCGCCACCGTGGTGCCTTCGTTGATGGATTCATTCCGTTTTGACCATGTATTTTATACGGGTAGTACTGCTGTAGGACGAATTATCTATCGGATGGCTGCAGATAAATTAACACCCGTCACCTTAGAACTTGGCGGAAAAAGTCCTTGTGTGGTCGAGGAGGATGCCTCGATTGAAGTAGCCGCCAAACGTATTGCCCTTGCTAAATGGAACAACGCCGGACAAATTTGTGTAGCGCCTGATTATATTTTAGTACATGCGTCAGTACGGGATCGATTTATTGCTGCGTTACAAAAAGTGATGGAACAATTTTTCTCGGCAGATCCATCGCAGTGTGATCATTATGGACGAATTATCAATAGCCGTCAGTTTGATCGGTTGCTCAATTATCTTTCTATGGGGACCGTGCTGACTGGCGGCACTTATAATCGTGACACACGTTATATTGCTCCCACTTTATTGACGGATGTGAAACTAGATTCTTCATTGATGCAGGAAGAAATTTTTGGACCCTTACTTCCGATACTTTCTTATAGCTCCTTTGAGGAAGCTTGCTCTATCATAGCACGTAATCCTGATCCTCTAGCATTCTATGTCTATACAGAAAGCAAGGAAAAAGAAAAACAATGGCTACAACGTATTCCTGCTGGTGGTGCTTGTGTCAATAATTCGATATTTCATCTTTTGAATCACCGTCTTCCTTTTGGAGGTAGAGGAACCAGTGGGGTAGGTGCCTATCACGGTAAATATTCATTTGACACATTTAGTCATAAGAAAAGTGTATTAAGAACACCCACCTGGCCGGATCCTTCTCTCAAGTATCCACCATTTCGTGGAAAGTTGGGGTTATTAAAAAAATTAGTAGGATGAACAAGCGCTTTCCTTTTAAAACAGTGTTGGGAGTTGCACTTCTGGCAGGTATCTTTTATTTTTTCTGGCAAAACCGTAATAACCGTGCCATGACTATTCGTCAACAATTATTAAAAACATTTTATCCTGCCTTACTGTGGCTTACCAAGGCAGGTAATAAAAACACGCAGTTTGTTGTACACGCGGCAGTTTCTGCTCCCGTTTCTTTTTATTCACTCAACGCAGTAGGTCTAAATGGCGTGTCTTTTGATTGGTCCAGCTTACAAGGTAAAAAAGTATTGATTGTGAATACGGCCAGCGATTGTGGATATACGGCACAGTATGCTGAACTGCAAAGTTTATATACGCAGTTTGCTGATCGCTTGATAATTTTAGGATTTCCTTGTAATCAATTTAAGGAACAGGAGAAGGGAAGCGACCAGGATATTGCTTCTTTTTGTCAGGTAAATTATGGAGTGACCTTTCCGCTATTTCAAAAGTCGGATGTAAAAAAAGGGTTGAACCAACATCCCGTATATCAGTGGCTAACGGATCCCGCAAAAAATGGATGGAACACGCAAGAACCTGTTTGGAATTTCTCTAAGTATTTACTTGATGAGGAAGGAAGGCTTACGCATTATATCGATCCCTCCGTATCTCCGCTTGACCCTCGTTTGATCAAGGCTATTGCTCCTTAGTTGGTGGGGCAATGCTGATGATAGTTTATCAGCTCAATCGATGTTTTTTCAAACTGATAACCGGCGTAGGTTTTAGCTACCTGGTCCAGGACCGCATTAATTTCTTCTTCTGTTTTTAATGTAACCAGTTGGTTGCGGAATTCTTTGATATTGGGTAGCCCTTTGAGATAATTTGCATAATGTCTTCTCATTTCATTGATACCCACTACAGGATTTTTCCATTCGATAGAACGACGCAAGTGTTTACGACATACCGCTACTCTTTCCTCCACGCTGGGTGGGTTTAAATGTTGGCCTGTCTCAAAGAAATGTTTGATCTCACGAAAAATCCATGGATAGCCAATGGCCGCTCTTCCAATCATGATCCCGTCTACTCCATATCGATTCTTGTAGGCCAATGCTTTTTCAGGTGAGTCGATATCTCCATTTCCGAAGATGGGGATTTTGATACGGGGATTATTCTTGACTTTCCCAATCAGTGTCCAGTCGGCTTCTCCTTTGTAGAGTTGCATTCTGGTTCTTCCGTGAATAGCCAGCGCTTGTATTCCTACATCTTGCAAACGCTCCGCTACCTCTTCAATATTTTTAGTGCTATCGTCCCAGCCTAAACGAGTTTTAACAGTAACTGGTAATGAAGTAGATTTCACAACCGCATCGGTCAATCGCACCATCAAATCTAAATCGCGCAATACGCCTGCCCCTGCTCCTTTTAGCGCAACTTTTTTTACCGGGCAGCCAAAGTTTATATCAAGTAAATCAGGCTGCGTTACTTCTACAATTTTCGCTGCCAATGCCAAACTCTCTTCATCCCCTCCAAAAATTTGAATCCCAATTGGACGTTCATAATCAAAAATGTCCAGCTTCTTCCTGCTTTTGATGGCATCTCGAATCAATCCCTCCGAAGAAATAAACTCGGTATACATCAGATCAGCTCCATTATCCTTGCATACGGCACGAAAAGGTGGATCACTCACATCTTCCATTGGTGCCAGCAAGAGTGGGAAGTCGGGTAAGGAAGTGGAGCCAATTCTGACCATCGTTGGGTTTTACCTATTTTTGATTATTCCGTAATTCAGTAAGAAAGCACAAATTTACAACCTAAACAGCCACGGATTCATGAAGGGACTTTTTCAGTACAAAACAGCCGGTCAACAGTTTTTTTTATTACTCAGCCTCTCACTCTTTAGTTTTTTTGTGATTGGATTACTCGGTACCTATGCGTTAACGATTATTACAGGTATCTCATTGGAACAAGTGGGCGCATTGGATAGGCTTGATCCCAAACATCCTTGGCTTCCTTTCTTTATTCGAGGGATGCAGGCGGTTCAGTTTATTGGACTTTTTCTAATCCCCAGTTGGTTTGCAGGAAAGTATTTTACTACGCAATCGACCTCCTCCTATCTTGGATTACGTAAACCAAACTATCCGGGTTTTTGGTTGGTGGGCACATTTGCCATTTTAATTGCACTTCCCATGGTACAATGGTTGGGAGAGATCAATCGCGCCATTGAATTTCCGTCTGAACTCACCAATTGGATTCGCTCTAAGGAAGATGAGGCCAATGAAACAGTCAAAGCATTATTATCTCGTCACACGGTGAAAGATCTTTTGTTGAATTTATTTTTTATAGCAGGCTTAGCAGCAGTGGGAGAGGAGTTATTATTTCGTGGTGTAGTACAACGCATCTTTGTAAGACAGTTTGGCCAGGCCTGGCCTGCGATTATTTTTTCAGCATTTTTATTTGCGGCGCTGCATATGCAGTTTTATGGGTTCTTTCCTCGGCTAGCGCTTGGGATACTGTTAGGAGCCATCTATTGGTATAGTGGCAGCTTATGGGTAGCGATTCTTGCCCATTTTGTGTATGATGCCATTCTTATAACACTGGTTTACTTTAACCCCGCTATGTTAAATGACGAACCCGTGGTTTCCCAGGAGGCTTTGCTCTATGGTGGTTTAATCAGTGCACTGATGGTAACCATGAATTTGCATTGGATGGTAAAACATGGCAATCCTGTATCGGATGAGCAAATCGAAACGGAGGAAGAAATAAAAGACGAAGAACAGTAAGTCCAATGCCATTCAATCGTTCCATATTCACCACAAGGGCTATCACTGCTTTTTTCTTTGTAGTGGTGATGCTAACAGCACTTTTATGGAGTGATACCAGTTTTTGGTTATTGATAATAGTTGTTCACGCAGGGTGCTGGGTAGAATATCAAAAAATTATTCAAGGATTCAGACAGTCACTATTTTATGTTTTGCTGGGGCTCATTTATATCACGCTGAGTTGGGTATTGTTTCTGGATCTACATCATTTTAAATTTTCCAATGCAACTACGGGGATTACTGCTCCCGCTTGGAGTCAGTGGCCGCTTTTTGTTTTTGTATGCATGTGGATCAATGACACCATGGCTTATCTCGTGGGCTCTTTTATTGGAAAAACACCTTTTTCGCCCATCTCTCCTAAAAAAACCTGGGAAGGTACATTAGGGGGGATTTTGCTTACCCTCTTGCTGGGAGGCATCACTGCTGATTATCTATTAGGGGATTTGCTGATGCCTGGTAACTTAACGCCGATGGCGTCTTATCATTGGTATATAATTGCCTTGTTGGCTGCCATTGCGGGAACCTTGGGAGATTTACTCGAGTCTAAATTCAAACGTATGGCCGGTATTAAGGATAGTGGTTCTATCTTGCCCGGTCATGGTGGATTCCTGGATCGGTTTGATTCTATTTTGGTTACTACGCCGGTAATCTGGCTTTATATTCGATTGTTCCTATCCTAGCAATTGCAATACCTATATTTGCGTCCAACAAATGATCATGTAATGACTTTACATCGTGAAGGAACTCCCACTATTTTATTAGTTACGGCCGTAGTTGTTTTAATTAATACAGGCGTCTGTTATGCAAATGCTAATTCCCTGGTGATGGGACTCACCTTACTGATCACAATCAGCTTCTGGATTTTTATACTTTCTTTTTTTCGCATTCCTTCCCGTGTTCATACTATACAAGAGGGAGCTGTTATTGCTCCTGCCGATGGCGAAGTAGTAGTGATCGAAGAAGTACAAGCCGACGAATACTTTAGTGATCGTCGTATTCAGGTTTCTATTTTTATGAGCCCGCTCAATGTACACGTCAACCGAAATCCAGTAAGTGGCGAGGTAGTTTATAGTCAATATCACCCCGGCAAATATTTGGTAGCCTGGCATCCAAAGTCCTCTACTGAAAACGAAAGACATAGTGTGGTCTATAAAACTCAGGGCAAAGAGATTTTAGTTAAACAGATTGCCGGTGCATTGGCTAAGCGTATTGTCAATTATTTAAAGCCCAGTCAAGAGGTCAAGCAAACCGAGGAAATGGGGTTTATAAAATTTGGATCGAGAGTGGATCTATTACTCCCGCTTGATGCAAAAATTCTAGTTAAGTTGGGAGATAAGCCCCAAGGTGGTGTAACGGTTCTGGCTACCCTATAATTAGAGGATATCTTTTAGTTCTAGCAGGGAAAATATAGTGAAGGTAGGAAAGCTGCCATCTGAAAGTGATTCACGTTTGCTGTTAATATGATTCACATGCACTTGATGGATTCCTGCATTGCGCGCTCCCAGAATATCTACTTC
>SXGR01126087.1_pt1 | contig 26095 bp, 26 predicted proteins | sample 3174711 | NCBI WGS metagenome assembly SXGR01 (sample SAMN11356860, study PRJNA531348) | freshwater metagenome | isolation source: freshwater sample F1-60 | place: China: Fuxian Lake, Yuxi | collected 2017-12-25
GGCCCGCAATGTTGTAGCCCGCCGAAATGATCATGTCGTCGTTACGCGCCTGGTAACTGAAGTAGCCGTCGGCATCCATCACGAAGGTGTCACCGGGCAGGTTCCAGCCGTCTCGCACGTACTGGCTCTGGCGTGAGTCGGCCAAATAGCGGCAGCCGGTGGGCCCTCGCACCGCGAGCTTACCCACGGTATTGGGCGGCAGCGGGTTCATGTTTTCGTCGACGATCCGGGCCTGGTAGCCGGGTACGACCTTTCCAATCGCCCCGGGGCGCACCTCGGCTCCCGCCGACGAAATGAAGATATGAATCATCTCGGTCGAGCCGATGCCGTCAATCATTTCCAGGCCGCTTGCCTCGCGCCAGAGCTGACGGGTGGCATCGGGCAGCGCTTCGCCGGCTGACACGCTCGCGCGAAGCGACTTCAGATCGAACCGACCAAGGAGCGGCGCCATCTGGCGATAGAAGGTGGGCGCGGTGAACACAACCGTTGCGCGATGGCGCTCGATCGCGGCGAGCAGCTTTTCAGGCGTGAGGCCCTCGAGGAGGAGCGTGGCGGCGCCCACCCGCATGGGAAAGCACAACATGCCGCCGAGGCCAAAGGTAAAGGCAAGCGGCGGGGTGCCGCAGAAGATGTCGGTCGCCACAGGCTTCAGCACATGGCGCGGGAAGAGGTCGCACATCGCGATCACATCGCGATGAAAGTGCATGGTGCCTTTGGGCTGGCCGGTGGTGCCCGAGGTGAAAGCGATCAGGGCGACGTCGTCGGATGCGGTATCGCAGGCCGTATAGGGAGTGTCGATCCGCGGAAAATGGCGCTCAAGCGCGTCGGCTGCGCCGCTTCCGTCATTGAAAAACAGGGCGCCGCGCAGGCGCTCGCACTGACCGGCGCCCGCGTCGATTTCGGCGCGCAGTTTCAGATCACAGAGCACCGCATTGACCTGTGCCTTGTCGGCAATCTGGATCAGCTCGGTTGCACGGAGCAGCGGCATGGTGGCCACCGCCACCAGCCCTGCCTTCACGGCGGCGAGCCAGCAGGCCGCCATCATCGGGTGGTTGCCGCCTCGGAGCAGCACCCGGTTACCGGGTACCAGTCGCATAGGGCCGGTGAGCACGCGGGCGATGCGGTCAACGTGCGCGGCAAGCTCACGCCAGGTGCAGCGGCCGTCGTCGTTGATGAGCGCAATCGAATCGCCGTGGCCGCGCGCGATCATTGCATCAAGCAGTTCCACCGCGGCGTTCATGCGGGGGGGATAGCGGGTGTCGGGCGAGGCGAGGAATTCGGGCCATTGCGCGCGCGGTGGCAGGTGGTCGCGGGCGAAGGCGTCGAGGTGGGCGGAGCGGTGCATCAGGTTTCTCCGGATGAATGGGTACGACGAATGCGCGGGAAGGCATCTGCTGACCGAACGGTGGGTGAACGGTGTAACGTGGGTGATGCGGTTGTCCGGTCAGGAACAACAGAGGAGGGCACGGAGGCGGAAGATTCCTGTTCGGCGTCCTGATGGAGCCCCAACTTTAGTTTTCCAAGGAGGGTGCGGAGTGTCCGCTGTTCGGCCGCGCTCAGGTTAGATATCAGAGAAACGACCCACGATTCATGCGCGGCAGCCATTTCGGCAAAGCGAACCCAGCCCTCATTGGTGAGCCGCAGGCGAATCACTCGCCGGTCTCCCGGTACTGCTTCACGCAGTAAGAGACCCTCGCGTTCGAGTTGGTCAGCCAGCCCAGTCACGTTACCCCCCGTTACCATCAACCGGCGGGAGAGCTCACTCATGCGAAGCCCTTCCGGCGCGCGGTAAAGCTGGGCGAGCAGATCAAAGCGCGGCAGCGTTGAGGCAAAGCCCCGCCTCAGGCGCTGGCTGATCGACCCCTCAATCAGCGTGGTGCAGGTCAGTAGCCGCAACCAGAGCTTGAGCGCCGTATGGTCCTGGGCCACCACCCGGCTTTCCTGATCGAGCGGCGCGGGTAGCGCCTTGTCATCCCGCTTGTCCATGGCGGGAAAGTTTAAGCCTAAAGGATTCAGACTTGAAGCATTTAGCAAAGACAGGACGAAATTGCCGCAGTCGATGAGTACAAAAACAAAAAACCCGCCATGTTTCCACAGCGGGTTTCAAACCTCAGGTCATAAGCTGGCTAAGCCAGCGGATGATCAGAAGTTGTGGAGCAGACCGAAGGACATGACCCTGTTGTCCGAGCCCATCGGCGTGCCGGTGGCGGGCGCCGAGCTCATACCGCCACCCGCCATCGCAACATTGTTCTTGGCTGCGTTGTTGATCGTGCTGTACGAGGTGTACACATGGGTACGATTCGAGAGGTTGTAGCGAAGACCAAGGGCCCACGAGTTCGAGTTCGTATCAGCCTGTGCGCCGCGGGAGACGTGCTGGAAATCACCCAGCTTCGCCCACTGGGCATACACCGCCAGAGGACCACCCAGGCTGTGAATCAAACCAAGACCGAAGCCAGATTGCTTACCACCACCGGCGGCAGCGGTGCCAGTATCGGTCGTCGTCACCAGAGCAGCCGCGTTCGTGGTGGCGTCGGTGAACTCACGCTTCATGTCGAAATACGCAGCCTGAAGCTTGGTCGTCTTGAGGACCTGGTAGCCGACCGCGATCTTGAGGCCCGTGTTGTTGCGGTTCGCCGTATTCTGTACACCAGCCGAATCTTCCACCTTGACGTAGTCGAGCTGGGTGCCGAGAGGACCGCTGGCGTAACGGACAGAGAAGCCCATTGCCGAGCCCATCGGGGTGGCGCCATAGGAGGCGCGCTCGTTGGCGTTCAGTACGCCGTAAAAGACCTCTGAGCCAGCAAAGTTGCCGGCCATGCCCTTGTTCAGCACGATCTTGGTGGTGTTCTCAAGACGGGCGGCCGGGGCAGTGACAAAGCCCGACGATGCGGCGGTGTACATACCGATACCACCAAATATCATATGGTTGGCACCAACGTCTTCAACTCCACCGTTACCCCAGTAAACGTTCTGGCGACCGAAACGGAGCTGCGCCGAGGTGTTGCCGACAGCAACGTGCGCCTCGCGGCTACCGAAGTAACCGGATCCACTGTTCGCGAGACCGCCCTGACCCAAATCGCCGGCGTTGTCGAGGTTGAGGCCAGTTTCGATAACGAAGCTGGCTTGTACGCCGCCACCCAGGTTCTCGTTGCCGCGTAAACCAACGCGCGAGCCGCTGTCGTACACGCGGGTGCGGGCCTTCATGTCGCGAGTAGCGCCAGCGGTGGAACCTTCCGCGCTCCAACGATCCAGACCGGCGTGCGCGCGTCCATACAGTTCAACGGATGCCTGCGCGAAGGCAGAGCCAGCAGTGGCGCCGATGGCCAAAGCGATTAGTGATTTTTTCATTGCATGCCTCTTAAGAGTTGTACGAGTCTCTTCTGACCGGGATGCCTGCGGTTCGTGCCGCTAGCGCCCGTGCCAACCTCCTGACGGGAAGTTGACCGATATTTGAACAGAGGCCGGAAGGGGCTGCAAAGAAAACGCCCCGAAATGCGCTAATGCGTTGCTAACCTGCAACAACAGAGGCTGGCTGAGCCCTCGGGCGTGGGGCGAAAGCCGCGCGTCGTCTCTCCGCCCGCGGTTGGTGGGCGCGATTCCTTTCGGCAGGCCTTATTCTTCATCCGGCGGCGCACCGCGATCCGGTACGGCGCCGTCGTCGGGCGATCTCTGCGCGGTCGACGGGCGCTGCACCTTTACCTCAAGGTCTTTCCCGCCCAGACGCCAGCGGATGCACCTTTATGCTGCCGGGCCCTAACAGAAAGGATCCCGAACATGTCTGCTCAACCCGATTTACTGTCACGGTTGTCCGATCTGCAGCAATCGGGCCTCACCGCATCGGGTCAGTGGAGGCATCGCCGGCTGACAGAGCTCCGCCTGCCCATCATCGCCGCCCCCATGTTCCTGATCTCGGGTCCAGACCTGGTGCTTGCCGCCTGCCGGGCCGGTATCGTGGGTGCCTTCCCCACGCCCAACGCCCGTCCGATCGAGGTCCTGGATCAGTGGATGGCAACCATCACCGAGGGGCTTGCCCGGGCAAAGTCCGAGACCCCGCAAGCGCGCATTGCCCCCTGGGCGGCCAATCTGGTCACCCACTCCTCGAATGCCCGCCTGCCTGAAGACCTCGCGCTCATCGCCCGCTATCAGCCGCCTATCGTCATCACGGCGCTGGGCAGCCCCAAGCCCGCCATCGAGGTGGTGCACGCGTACGGCGGCATCGTCATTGCCGACGTCGTCAACCTGACCCTGGCCCGGAAGGCAGTTGCAGCAGGGGCGGATGGTCTTGCTTGTGTTTGCGCTGGCGCGGGCGGCCACACCGGTCATCTGTCGCCTTTCGCATTCGTGAGCGCGGTACGCGCGTTCTTTGACGGCCTGGTGATCGCGGGCGGCGGCATTACCGACGGCTGGGGCGTGGCCGGGGCAATCGCAGCCGGCGCCGATCTGGTCTACATGGGCACGCGTTTCATTCCTGCGGTGGAGAGTCAGGCCGCGCCCGAGTACAAACAGATGGTGGTCGATTCAACCGCCGATGATCTGGTGGTGAGCGACCGCATCACGGGTACCGCCGCCAGCTGGCTCATTCCATCCCTCAAGCGGAATGGCGTCGATCTTTCGGCGCTGCCCGACAAGCGTGAGCGCGTCTATGACAGCAACCGTTCGATCGAAGCCTCACGCGGCTGGAAGGATCTGTGGGGCGCTGGCCAGGGCCTGGGGAGCATTCATGCCGTCGAGCCCGTCGCGGAAGTAGTCGACCGTCTTGAGTCAGAATACCTGCAGGCGCGCGCCCGTTTTGCCGCGCTCAGATAAAAGGCCAGGCCATGACATCCTCCACCTATATTCTCGGCGGCCACCAGACCGATTTTGCCCGGGTCTGGTCGCGAAACGGTCAGGACCTCTCCGACATGATTCGCGAGTCGACGCTCGGTGCGCTCGAGGCGGCCCGCGTGGAGGCTGGAGTGGTCGACTCCATCCATGTGGGCAATGCGTTCGGCGAGCTTCAGCGCAACCAGGCCCACCTCGGTGCCATGGTGTCATCGGTGGTGCCGGCGCTCTGGGGCGTGCCTGCGATGCGTCATGAGGGCGCGTGCGCCTCGGCTTCGCTGGCGATTCTCACTGCCATGGCCGAGATCGAGGCTGGGCGCTACGACTGTGTGCTGGTGGTGGGGGCCGAGGAGCTGAAGAATCTCCCGGGTGATGTGTCGTCAGCCAATCAAAACGCCGCAGGCTGGCAGGGGCGAGAAGGCATTGACTGCCGTTTTCTCTGGCCCGCGGCCTTCGGCATGATGGGCTTTGAGTATGAGCGGCGCTATGGACTTGATCGCCGATATCTGAACCGCATCGCCGAACTCAACTACGGTAACGCCAAGCGAAACCCGCTGGCCCAGACCCGCAAGTGGGCGTTCGATGAAGCGAGCTTTACCGACGACGACCAAGCCAATCCGGTCATCGAACCCGGCACCCGCCGTCAGGACTGCGGGCAAATCACCGACGGGGCCTGCGCACTGGTGCTCGCCTCGGGTCGTTTCGCGGCTGAGCATGCCGCCCACATCGGGCAGGCGCTTGATCGGCTACCCAAAATCACGGGTTGGGGCCACCGCACGGTGGGCTTGCGTGCACTCGACAAGCTCGAGCGGAGCCGCGGCGATGCCTATGTGTTTCCGCATGTGCGGGCGGCCATCACCGATGCCTGGTCGCGGGCTGGCGTGTCAGGACCCGAGGCGTTCGATGTCCTCGAAACCCACGACTGTTTCACCACCACCGAATACATGGCCATTGATCACTTCGGCTTGACCGAGCCCGGGCAAAGCTGGCGCGCGGTGGAGGCGGGTGACATCGAGATGGGCGGCCGACTCCCGGTCAACCCTTCGGGTGGCCTGATTGGTGGCGGGCATCCGGTGGGCGCGACCGGCGCGCGCATGGTGCTGGATGCTGCGCGTCAGGTCAGTGGTCAGGCGGGCGGTTACCAGGTGGCTGGCGCGCGGCGGGCGGCTACGCTGAATATCGGCGGCTCGTGTGCAACCGTCGTGTCGTTTGTCGTGGAAGCAGGCGTCGCCTGAGGAGATGTGATGGGGTCGCTTCGGCGCTTTTCGCTGGTGGACCGTGTGCTGGGGGGCGCGTGTCGCGCGCTTGCCACGCTTTCCGATGCGGTACCTGCTCGCCGGCCGGTGCCAGGCGCATCGAGCGGGTCGCAGGCGGCCGACGAGGTTGCTCTCACCGAGCCCGAGCGCAGGTTGTCGGGCGCGCTGATGCGGGTGAATCATGTTGGCGAAATCTGCGCGCAGGCGCTCTATGAAGGGCAGGCGGCGAGCACGTCCAACCCGGCACTGCGTGAATACTTTCTGGGGGCGGCGCGCGAGGAGGCCGACCATCTTGCCTGGACGCGATCGCGGCTGGATGAGCTGGGGGCGTCGCCTTCGCTTCTGAATCCCTTATGGTTTGCCGGTTCGCTTGCCATGGGACTGGTCGCAGGACGCGTGGGCGACCGCTGGAGCCTGGGCTTCATGGCCGAGACCGAGCGCCAGGTGGAGGCGCATCTGGGGTCGCACCTGGATCGCTTACCTGCTGCCGATCAGCGTTCCCGGCAGATGGTTGAGGCCATGCAGCGCGATGAATCCGCGCATGCTCGCCGCGCGCATGAATCGGGCGGAACAGAGCTACCGGCGGCGGTCCAGAAGGGGATGCGTGCAGCGGCCCGCGTGATGACCACGGTGGCGCACCGCATCTGATCGTGAAGCAGGCGGGCTCTGCTCTCGCAGCTCAATCGTCGACAACTTCCCAGCTGGTGCTGATTTCAGCCGTGTGTGCGAGCATGGCAGAAGCCGAACAATACTTGTCATGGGACAGCTTGATTGCCCGCTCCACGATGTTGGGATTCAGCCCGCGGCCGCGAACAACAAAATGGAAGTGGATCCGCGTGAATACCTTAGGGTCGGTCTCGGCGCGCACGGCCTCCAGTCTCACTTCGCAACCGCGGACGTCCAAGCCGCTTTTCGTGAGAATCACCACTACGTCGTAGGCGGTGCATCCGCCGGTTCCGAGCAACACCATCTCCATAGGGCGTGGCGCAAGATTGCGTCCGCCCCCTTCGATCGCGCCGTCCATCAGAACCGCATGACCGCTACTGGTTTCAGCGACGAAGCTCATCCCGCCGGGGCCAGTCCAAGTAACGCTTGCTTTCATGGTGTGTGCTCCAGGGCTTGATGGGAGACGGCGCGGGGTGGTGGCGCGCTACATGCTGCATGCCGGCATTATCTGCCAGCCCGCCTTGTTGCCGTTGCTGCGTTGCACAATCTGCGTTCCCAGCTTGGGCCTCGAGAAGTGAAGTACAGGGTCTCCGGTCTTGGAGTTTTTGTGGTTCCTCGAGCCATCCGGAAACTTGACTTGATTAAGATCAATTGCTTATGACGAATTGTTGGTGTGCTGCGACAGTAATAAAAAAGCGCGTCGAATTTCACCACCACGGCAGATCACGCTCTTGCGTTGCACAACAAATTTCCGTACTATTCGATGCATTGGTTGTCTATGCAACCTCTCGTTGTCTCCTCCACCCTCCTCCAAAAAGGTGGATTCAACCCGGCCCCCTTAAAGGGTCGGGTTTTTTTTGGTCCGTTTTGCTCTCTTTCGGCTTAAAGCCTCATCGAGGCGCGTCGGCAGGTTGCCGTGAACTGTGCTGTTTGCCAAACGGAGAATCGGGACAGCAGTGATCTCGCGCCTGCGAGTCCGGACCCCCTGTTCTTTGCCCGGCGCTTCCCAGGTTTGTTTTGACTTGCGCTGGCGAGTCCTGATAATATTGAAGGCTTTTCGCGGGGATCCTTTCTCTATCCGCTTTGAATTATGCTTCGTTCGATGAGGCGGCGTTTAGGAAAGGTCGGCGCCTTGATGAGGCCGGGGTGGGATGCAGGACGAGTGATCGAGATGCAGAAGCAGGGATGCAGAAGCAGAGAAACAGGAGCAGAGGCGCGTTGGTCGCAGCATGTCGGCCGAAGCGCAAAAGTCGATCGCTTGATGTCGTGCAGTTAACACCGAAGCGCGGATAAACCCTGCCAGAGCAGACATATGAAGACTTTTTCCGCCAAGCCGCATGAAGTCAAGCGCGACTGGTTCGTTGTTGATGCTTCCAACAAGGTGCTTGGCCGGTTGGCCGCTGAAATCGCGCATCGTCTTCGCGGCAAGCACAAGCCAGAGTTCACCCCGCACGTTGATACGGGTGATTTCATTGTGGTGGTGAATGCTGCCCACATTCGAGTCACCGGCAACAAAGCCGAAGGTAAGCGCTACTTCCGACATAGCGGTTACCCCGGTGGTATCAGCGAAACCTCGTTTGGCAAAATGCAAAGCCGGTTCCCCGGCCGTGCACTCGAGAAAGCGGTCAAGGGTATGCTGCCCAAAGGCCCGCTCGGCTATGCCATGATCAAAAAAATGAAGGTCTACGCGGAGGGCACCCACCCGCATACGGCCCAGCAACCGAAGGCCCTGGAGATCTGACCATGATCGGTGATTATTACTACGGCACTGGGCGACGCAAAACCTCCGTTGCCCGCGTGTTTCTCAAGCGGGGCACGGGTAAAGTGGTGGTGAACGGCCGCCCGCTAGATCAATATTTCGCCCGCGAGACCGGCCGGATGGTGGCCCGGCAGGCGCTCGAACTCACCAACAATTTGGGTGTGTTCGACGCAAAGATCAACGTGCACGGTGGCGGCGAATCCGGCCAAGCTGGGGCGGTCCGCCATGGCATCACCCGCGCCCTCATTGACTATGACGCAACGCTGAAGCCCGCGCTGTCGGCAGCCGGGTTGGTTACGCGTGACGCGCGAGAGGTTGAGCGCAAGAAAGTAGGCCTGCACAAGGCGCGGCGTCGGAAGCAATTCTCGAAGCGGTGATCGCGGCTAGCGCGCCTCGCGCAACCCGCCGTGCAAAGCCGCCTCCGAGGCGGCCTTTTTTCGTGTGTCGAGCCATGCGGCGCCTCTACGCGGTGGCACCTGAATTTCGGGAGAGTCGGACATGATCAAGGTCGGCATCGTTGGCGGCACTGGCTACACCGGGGTGGAACTGCTCCGACTGCTTGCGCAACATCCCCAGGTGGCCTTGCACGCCATCACTTCCCGGAAAGAAGACGGCATGCCGGTGGCCGAGATGTTTCCATCGCTGCGGGGAAGGGTATCCCTTTCATTTATTGAGCCCGCCAAGGCGCCGCTTACCGGTTGCGACGTGGTGTTTTTTGCCACACCGCATGGCGTAGCCATGGCTCAGGCCCCCGAACTGCTGGCGGCGGGTGTGCGGGTGATTGATATCGCCGCTGATTTTCGGCTGAAGGACACGGCCGAGTTCGAACGCTGGTACAAGATGCCGCATCGCTGCCCCGATATTCTCGCTGAGTCGGTCTATGGCCTGCCCGAGGTGAATCGCGAGGCCATCCGAAAGGCGCGCGTCGTGGGTATGCCTGGGTGTTACCCCACATCGGTTCAACTGGGGCTGATGCCGGTGCTGGCGGCTGCAAAGTCGACCGGAACGCCGCTTATCGAACCCACCGGCATCATCGCGGACTGTAAATCGGGTGTCTCGGGTGCCGGGCGCAAAGCCGAGGTTCATACACTGCTTGCCGAAGCGTCGGACAATTTCAAAGCCTACGGAGTCAGTGGTCACCGCCACTGGCCTGAAATTCGCCAGGGCCTATCGGCTATTGCCGGGCAGGCGGTGAATCTCGTATTCACGCCGCACCTGGTGCCCATGATCCGGGGTATCCACTCAACGCTCTACGCGCGGCTCACGCTAGCCGGTCGCGCAACGGATTTGCAGGCGCTGTATGAGACTTGCTTTGCCGGGGAGCCGTTCGTGGACGTGATGCCTGCGGGGTCGACGCCCGATACCCGCTCGGTTCGCGCATCCAACATCGCCCGTATCGCCGTGCATCGCCCGCCCGAAAGTGACCTGTTGATGGTGCTGGTGGTGGAGGATAATCTTGTGAAGGGTGCCTCCGGCCAGGCGGTACAGGTGATGAACCTGATGCTTGGCCTCCCCGAAGAAATGGGATTGATGCAGATTCCTGTGCTGCCCTGAGCTACACTTGAACGTTGGGGTAAGGGAGAAACAACCATGAACGCCATCGCTGAAATGCCAGCTCCGCTTGTCTTCACCGAAAGTGCAGCCAGCAAAGTCAAGCAGCTTATCGATGAAGAGGGTAATCCGTCCCTCAAGCTCCGCGTGTTCGTCCAGGGAGGCGGGTGCTCGGGCTTTCAGTACGGTTTCACGTTTGACGAAGAAACCAACGATGACGACACCGTAATGGAGAAAAACGGAGTGCACCTTCTAATCGATGCCATGAGCTACCAGTATCTGGTTGGCGCAGAAATCGATTACAAAGACGATCTCGAGGGCTCGCAGTTCGTCATCAAGAACCCGAACGCCACCACTACATGCGGGTGCGGTTCGTCGTTCTCGGTTTGACCAGTACTGAATCAGGATCTGAGACGTCCCCACGGGTTGGCGATAGACCCTAGCACCCGGCTGCCGGTTGCGCCGGTCGCAGCGGGCAGATTCCCCGGGAGACCATCCACCCGCCTTGCGGCGAGCCATGCAAACGCTGCGGCTTCCACGGCCATCGGGTTAACACCTGCTGTTTCGGTGGTCGCCATGCGGCATTGGGGTAGCCTGCGGGTGATCAGGCGGGTGACCCGCTGAATCAGATCGGCGTTGTAGACTCCTCCGCCGCACAGAAACACCCGTGCCGGGGCGGCTTGCTCGCACGCCAACGCGATCGTGATGGCGGTCAGTTCCGAAAGCGTAGCCTGCACGTCGCGAGCCCGTGGCATCCGGCTGCTGCGGGCCGCAGCACGCGCCTGCAGGTGGCGGTTTACCCACTCAAGGTTGAAGTTGTCGCGGCCGGTGCTCTTGGGCGGCGGTCGGTGGAAATATTCATCGGCCAGCATTGCTGCGAGCAGATCTTGGTTGGCGGTGCCCCCAGCAGCCCAGATGCCGCCGGCATCGAAGCGTTCGCCCTGGTGGCGTTCATGCCATTGATCGAGCAACGTGTTGCCCGGGCCCGTGTCATATCCAAGAACCTGCTCGGTACTACCGGGTGAGGCAGCTGGCAGCACGCTGATATTGGCAATGCCGCCAATGTTCACAACTGCACGGCATTCAGCCTTATCGGCGAAGACATGGGCGTGAAAAGCGGGTACCAGGGGCGCGCCCTGTCCGCCTGCGGCGACGTCTGCAGGGCGCAGGTCGTACACCACGGCAATACCGGTGGTTTCGGCAAGCTGCGCGGCGTTCAGCAACTGAAGCGTGAAGCCCTCGCCAGGGCGGTGGCGAACCGTCTGCCCGTGGGCGCCGATCGCGGTGATATCGCGGGCTATGAAGCCTGCGCGAGTGATCGCTTGCTGCACGCCCTTGGCGTAAACGTGAGCGAGTTCGAGCGCCACCCTGGCTGAAAGCTCGAGCTCGCCTGGGGACGGAGCCTGCAGCGCCTGAATGGACTGCCGCAGCGCGTTTGAAAAGGGCACAGAAACGCACGCCAGTGTTTCGATGCGCTGGCCCGAGGCCTGGAGCCTCAGGAGCACTGCATCGGCGGCATCTACGCTGGTGCCCGACATCAGGCCAATGAACAGCCGACTATCGGATGGGGACATGCGGCGCCCGCTAGTCGTGCCAAACGCGAGGGTTACTCGAACTTGACCTGAGCAGAGGTGCTGGCCGAACCGATTTGAGCCATGTGCTCGCGGTAGGTGTCAGCGAGCGGGGTGAACCGCAGGCGCTCGATCATGGAAAGCTTGCGGCCCTCGGGCAATACGGCGCGCATGGGGTCAACGTGCCGGCCACCCACGCGGAACTCATAATGCAGATGCGGGCCGGTGGTCCAGCCCGTCATGCCTACGGTACCGATGACCTGGCCCTGGCTGACGCGTGCGCCCTTGGTAACACCATCGCCAAAGGCATTGAGGTGAGCGTAAAGCGTGGTGATTCGGCCCGGATGCGACACGATGACCGTACGTCCGTACCCCCCGTTATAGCCAACAAAATCAACGGTACCGTCGGCGACACTTCTGACCCGTGTGCCCACCGGTGCGGCGAAGTCAGTGCCCGTGTGGGCGCGAACATCCTGGAACAGCGGATGAAGACGGGCACCGCTGAAGCCTGAGGTGATTCGCGTGTACTGGATAGGTTCGCGAAGAAATGGCCGGACAAGGCTTTGCCCTGCGAAGCTGTAGTAGGCGCCGCGGCGGTCGTCATGCTCGAACCAGACCGCCTCGTGCCGGATCGAGCCGCTTTCGAGCTCGATGGCCAATACCCTGCCCGGTACCGGCAGATCAAGGCTGTCGGCCTCGCTCAGGGTTTCGTAGACCACGCGAAGCCGCGCACCACGGCGCAGGTCTTTGCGCAAATCGATGCTGTTACTGAGGATGTCGGCTGCACGCGTGGCGACTGAGTCGGGGATGCCCGCCGCGTCGGTGGCCGCAAAGAGCGTGCTGTAGATCTCGGCGGCGCGGGCTTCGATACCTCGGTCGACCGCAACGACCTGCTCGGTGGCGACGAGGCGGCCGCCCTCGCGAACAATGGTGACCCGCATGGGCAGACGACCGTCGATTTCGATGTTTCCGTAGCGGTACTGGAGGCGGTGCACAACACCGACATCGTCGATCTCAGCGGTCACTGTGCGGCCTGGCTGAAGTTGCAACAACCGCTTGCCGACGCGGTCTGAGCCGATGAATTTGATGAGTTCGGGGTCGTTTGCACCAAGCCGCGACAGCAGGCTGGAAGCAGTTTCACCGCGGTTAACCACCTCAGACTGACTGACCCGGGGCAAAGGAAGCGCAGGGTCGTCGGCGACCGCGGACGGCGCTGCCAGTGAAACCTGTTCGACAACCATCCTGATGGATGGCGGTGCCAGATCGGTGGCTGGCGCAATGGCTACCGCAGTCACGGCACCCAACCCGAGAACTGTGCCCATGGCGAGCGCGAAGCGGCGCAGCGTGAGGCGGGGCAGGCTCGGAATATCGTCGTCGGAATCGCCATCGGATTGGCCCGCCGAGAGCGTGAGACCGGCCGGGCCGGAGCCGCTGAAGTGAACATGCTGCAGGGCTGTGGCGATGTCGACCGCAGAGAGGACTGCTTCGGAGGTGATCGTGGCCTCGATTGCGACCTCGGCGGGGCCGAGCGTGATCGAGAAGTCGGAGACGTAAACCCCATCAGGGTCGGTGGCACCGAGAGCGTTGTGCGCCTGCAGGAGGGCGTCAGCGGGATCGGGCAGCGACAGCACGAGGTCGTCAGCCATGGTCGCTACTCCGACCAGGCACAGGCACTCGGCACAGTGAAGCTCAGCAGCAAGCTGCGCCTGGGCTCCGCAAGCCGCCAGCGCCGATTCAAGCGCATCGGATGTGTCGACCCATGACGATAAGACATGCGGCCCTGAGGACGGCACGGCCGAGGCGTCAGCAGAAATCGGCGCGATCGACATGAACAAGACTTTGTAAAACCAAAGTACTGCGGTTGGCGAATCGTTTACACCGCCTTCCCTGTAGGGTCGGACCCGGCGGGTGCGAACACTCAGCTAAACTTGTAGGCCACCGACAGGACTCGCGGGGAAAAACCATCCCGACTGATTGATCCTTCGATAAACCGGACCGCGGAGTTTACCGGAAAATTCTGGTTTTCGTGAAATTCTCACCTGATCATCGTTCCAGGATTCTCATGAATCGATCTGAAGGCACGACGAGGCCTGCAGCAGCCCCTTCCGCCGAGCCAAAAGCTGTCAGCGGCCACGTCCGCGAGGCGCTGGCGGTTTCGCTTCGGGGCTGCGAGGAACTACTGGTCGAGGCCGAGTGGCAGGCCAAACTCGCCAAAAGCGAGTCAACCGGCCAGCCGCTCCGGATCAAGCTGGGTCTTGACCCCACGGCACCCGATCTGCATCTGGGCCACACGGTGGTGCTGAACAAGATGCGGCAGCTGCAGGATCTTGGGCATACCGTCATTTTTCTGATCGGTGACTTCACCGCCATGATCGGTGACCCCTCGGGTCGCAACAGCACTCGTCCGCCGCTGACCCGTGAGCAGATCGAGGACAACGCGCGCACGTACTTCAATCAGGCGAGCCTGGTGCTGGATCGCGAGCGTACCGAGATCCGCTACAACTCCGAGTGGAGTGATCCGTTGGGCGCGCGCGGCCTGATCCAGCTTGCCTCGCGTTACACCGTCGCCCGCATGATGGAGCGCGATGATTTTTCGCGTCGGTTCAAGGGTGGGGTACCCATTTCGGTGCACGAGTTTCTGTATCCGCTCATGCAGGGCTATGACTCGGTGGCGCTCCACGCCGATATCGAACTTGGCGGCACCGACCAAAAGTTCAACCTGCTGGTCGGGCGCGAGCTGCAGCGCGAAATGGGACAGGAGCCGCAGTGCATTCTCACCATGCCGCTTCTCGAGGGGCTCGATGGCGTCGACAAAATGTCGAAATCCAAGGGCAACTATGTGGGCATCAGCGAGCAGCCGGGCGAGATGTTCGGCAAGCTTATGTCGATTTCCGACAAGCTGATGTGGCGGTATTTTGAACTGCTGTCGTTACGTAGCCTGGATGAGATCGCGCGCTTGAAAGCTCAATGCGCGGCGGGCCGCAACCCGCGCGAGGTCAAGGTGATGCTGGGCCAGGAAATCGTCACCCGCTTCCATTCGGCATCGGCGGCCGAGCAGGCATTGGCAGGATTTGAGGCGCGGTTCCGTGCGGGGGCCATCCCCGAAGACATCGCCGAGGTGTCGCTTGGCGGGGCACCGCTCGCCATCCCGGCACTTCTCAAGCAGGCTGGTTTGGTGGCATCGACTTCGGAGGCCGTCCGCAATATCGAACAGGGCGGCGTAAAGGTCGACGGCGAACGAGTCGAGGATCGGGCGCTGAAGCTCGCCGCGGGCGTTTATGTTATTCATGTGGGTAAACGGCGCTTTGCCCGTGTCACGCTCGGTGCCTGAGCGGGACATCCCGCCAGGCGATGTCGCGAAAGGCCAGCAGTGCTCGCATTGGTGCAACGCGTTTCGGAGGCTGCCGTTCGGGTGGACGGCAGGATTACAGGCGAGATCGGAGCCGGGCTGCTGGTGCTGCTTTGCGCCGAACGGGGCGATGACGACAGTTTTTGTCAGCGCCTGCTCGCCCGCCTGTTTAAATTGCGCTGCTTTTCTGATGAGGCGGGGCGGATGAACCGGAGCGTGGTGGATGTTGCCGGGGGCCTCTTGATCGTGCCCCAGTTCACGCTCGCCGCGGATACGCGCTCTGGCACCCGCCCGAGCTTTACCGGCGCCGCGCCACCTGACGAGGGGCGGCGGCTCTATGAGCTATTTGTGAGGCTTGCCCGGCAGGCGTATGCGCCCGTGGGCACGGGCGTGTTCGGCGCTGACATGAAAGTGTCCCTGATTAATGACGGGCCGGTAACTCTGTGGCTTCGACAAGGGCTGAAGGCGGAGCTTCCGACATGAGCATGACCGAACTGATCTTCATCCGCCACGGAGAGACCGACTGGAACCGGGCGCGGCGTTTTCAAGGCTGTATCGATATCGCGCTCAATGCCGATGGTCTTGAGCAGGCACGCCTCACCGCTGCCCGACTTCAGGGCCAGCAGTTCGCGGCGGTGTATTCCAGCCACCTCGGCCGGGCCCGTGAAACGGCCCGCCCGATCGCCCAGGTGCTGGGTCTAACGGTGGTCATCGAGCCAGAGTTGCGCGAGCGCAGCTACGGCGCGTTCGAGGGGCAGACGCACGACGAGCTGCTTCGCGACCATCCGGAGGCCTATCAGCGCTGGCGCGACCGCGTGCCTGACTATGAGCTGCCGGGTGGGGGCGAGACGCTGGTGGCGCTGCGCGAGCGCGTGTTTGAGCAGATGCACCGGCTGGCAACCCGTCATACAGGGCAAACCGTGGTGGCGGTCACCCACGGTGGCGTGCTCGATTCAATCTACCGCATTGCCGCAGGGCTGGCGCCCGATGCACCTCGGCGGTTCGAGCTAAACAACGCTTCGATCAACCGGATCGGCTGGAACGGCGGGCATTTCAGCGTGCTTGGCTGGGGTGATGTTTCGCACCTCGCTAAAATGTCGGTTTTACGCGCCCCTCGCGCAGGAGTCTGCCGTGTTTGACCGCTCTGTCGGAATCGACCGAGTCGATCCCGAGCTCTGGAATGCCATCCGCCAAGAAAATGAGCGACAGGAAGCCCATATCGAGCTGATTGCCTCCGAGAATTACGCCAGCCCTGCTGTAATGGCGGCGCAGGGCGGCCAGCTCACCAACAAATACGCGGAAGGCTATCCTGGTCGTCGTTACTACGGTGGTTGCGAATATGTTGACGTCGCCGAGCAGCTGGCCATTGACCGACTGCGCGCCCTTTACGGCGCCGATGCCGCCAACGTACAGCCGCATTCGGGCGCGCAGGCCAATCAGGCCGTGTTTCTCGCCTTTCTCAAGCCCGGCGACACCATCATGGGCATGAGCCTCGCCGAGGGTGGGCATCTCACCCATGGCATGCCGCTCAACATGTCGGGCAAATGGTTCAACGTGGTGTCTTATGGCCTCGATGCCAGCGAGGTCATCGACTACGATGCCATGGCGCGAAAGGCCCGTGAGGCCCGCCCCAAGCTGATCATTGCCGGCGCCTCCGCCTACAGCCTGCGTATCGACTGGGCCCGCTTTGCCGAGGTGGCGCGCGAGATCGGCGCGCTGTTTATGGTGGATATGGCGCACTATTCAGGCCTGATTGCCGGGAGCGTCTATCCCAACCCGGTGCCACACGCTGACATCGTCACCTCTACAACGCACAAGAGTCTGCGCGGGCCGCGCGGGGGCTTCATTCTCATGAAGTCCGAGCATGAGAAAGCCATCAATTCCGCCGTATTCCCGGGGCTGCAGGGTGGTCCGCTCATGCATGTCATCGCCGCCAAAGCGGTGGCGTTTCGCGAAGCGCTCGAACCGGGCTTCAAGGTGTATCAGCAGCAGGTGCTCACCAACGCGTCGGCGCTTGCGCAGTCGTTGATCGAGCGTGGGCTTCGCATCGTGTCAGGTCGCACCGAGTCGCATGTGATGCTGGTTGACCTGCGCGCCAAGCGTATCACCGGCAAGGAGGCCGAGCGGGTGCTGGGGCTTGCGCACATCACCTGCAACAAGAACGCCATCCCCAACGACCCGGAAAAGCCGATGGTGACGAGCGGTATCCGGCTGGGGTCGCCCGCCATGACTACCCGCGGCTTTGGCGTGGATGAGGCCCGCCAGGTGGGGCAGCTGATCGCCGAGGTACTCGAAGCTCCGGCTGATGAGGCAGTGATTGGGCGCGTCCGCGGCCAGGTTGGCGAGCTCACCGCTCGCTTTCCTGTGTACCGCTGAGCTTGGCGGGGCGGGAAGGCGATCATGCGCTGTCCGTTCTGCGATCACGCCGACACGCAGGTCGTCGAAACCCGCGAGACCGACGATGGCGCCTCCACAAGGCGCCGGCGTCGCTGCCTGCAGTGCGACAAGCGCTTCACCACCTACGAGCGGGTTGAGCTCGCGCTACCGGTCCTGGTCAAGCGGAACGGCATGCGCGCAGAGTTCGATCGCCGGAAGCTCCGGGCTTCCATGTCGCTTGCGCTCCGAAAGCGACCGGTGAGTGCTGAAGCAGTGGATGCGGCGATCCATCGCATCGAGGAGCGGCTGCTAGGGCTGGGTTTGCGCGAGGTGGGAAGCGAGCGGGTGGGCGAACTCGTGATGCGAGAGCTGAAGAAACTCGACAAAATCGGCTATGTGCGCTTCGCGTCGGTCTACCGTAGCTTCGAAGATGTGGACGAGTTTGCCAACGCGATCGAGGAAGTTCGACCGCGCCGCCGCTGATCAGCGCGCCTTAGCCGTTTTGCTGATTTTTTCTAGCGACTGGTTGGGCGTGATGTGCTGCGGGTCAACGGTGAGCTCGATGAGCGCGGGCCTGCGCTTGCGGGCCATGAAATCAAAAGCGGCCCGGAGGGCAGGCTCGAATTCGCTGGTCCGTGCCACCCGCGCGCCAAAGCCGCCGAATGCCTCGCAATAGCGCGCAAAGTCAGGATTGACCAAGCGGGTGCCATGCACGCGCTCGGGGTCTTCGCGCTCCTGATGCATGCGGATCGTGCCGTACAGGCTGTTGTTGAACACGATCACAAGGGGCGCTCCGCCATGCTGGACGGCGGTTGCAAGCTCCTGCCCGGTCATGAGGAAGTCGCCATCGCCCGCCACGCACACCACCGTGCGGTCGGGCGCCACGATGCTGGCGGCGACTGCGGCCGGTGCGCCGTAGCCCATGGAGCCCGAGGTGCTCGCAAGCTGGGTACGCAGCCCCGCGTAAGGCCAGAAGCGATGCGCCCACGTCGCGAAATTGCCGGCACCGTTGGTGATGATGGTGTCGGCGGGCGCCACGGTTGAAAGCGTGCGTATCACCTGCCAGAGGTCGAGATCGGGGTCGATGCCCTGATAAAGCGTGGGGCGGCTTTGCCAGGCCTCGTAGTCGGCTCGCGCCGATGACAACTGGGCGGTCCAGGCCGAAGCGTCCACCCGCAGACCGGACAGCGCGGTTGCAATCTCAGGCATGCCCGAGGCAATCATCAGATCTGCCTGATAGACGGTGCCGAGCTCGTCTGCGCCGGCATGGATATGGATCAAGGGCTGGGCAGGACGCGGCGCCTGGAAGAGCGTGTAGCCCGAGGTGGTCATCTCGCCCAGGCGTGGGCCGATGGCAATGACCAGATCGGACTGGCGGACTCGCTCGGCGAGGCGCGGATTGATGCCGATACCGACGTCGCCCACATAGTTCGGCAGCCGATTGTCGTAAAGATCCTGAAACCGGAATGCACAGGTGACAGGAAGGCGGTTGGCTTCGATGAATTGCCTCATGTCCGCGCAGGCCTGTGCGTCCCATCCGGTGCCGCCCAGGATCACGATCGGCCGCCTGGCAGCAGCGAGCCGCTGTGTCAGCTCAGTGAGCTGAGCGGGCGAGGCCGCGGCGCGTACCGGCCGGTGCATAGCCGAGGCACGCGCCTGAGCAGGGGCGGCCAGCATGTCCTCGGGGAGCGCAAGCACCACCGGGCCCATTCGGCCGCTGGTGGCCACCTGGAAGGCGTGGGCAACATATTCAGGAATCCGGTCGGCGCGCTCGATCTGGGCCACCCACTTGGCCATGGGTGCGAACATCCGCCGGTAATCCATCTCCTGGAAGGCCTCACGGTCTGCGAAGTCGGAGCCGACCTGCCCGATGAGCAGCACCACGGGTACCGAGTCCTGGTGCGCCGCGTGAATGCCGATGGAGGCGTTGGTGGCGCCAGGGCCGCGGGTCACCATGACGACGCCGGGCTTGCCGGTGAGCTTTGCCGTGGCATCCGCCATGAAGGCCGCACCGCCTTCCTGCCGGCAGATCACAAAACGGATGGTTTCGCGGTGACGCCACAAGCCGTCGAGCACGGCAAGATAGCTCTCTCCCGGCACGCCATAAATGGTGTCGACGCCCTGTGCGAGGAGGGCGTCTGCGAGAAGGTGGCCGCCGATGGATACCGGCGCTTGGTCGTGGGCGGAACTCATTGTCGATCTCCAGGGCAACCCGCCATGCGAAGCGTCGCGGTATTGTAGTGCCCGCCGCGAGATGTCAACCGGCAGGGTGTCGGGGCGGGCGCTGAGGGGGTGGGCGCTGAGGGGGCGGACGCTGAGGGGGCAGGCGCTGAGGGGGTATCGCCGCTCGGGTGATAATCGCGAACTTGTACTTTCCCCGGCCCGGGCTTGCCCGCGGCTCACGGCCTGCCCGATGTTCACTTCCGAAGACCACCGATGGATGTTGCGCGCGATCGAACTGGCGGCGCGCGGCATGGATACGACCACCCCCAATCCGCGGGTTGGTTGCGTGGTTGTACGCGATGGCGAAATGGTGGGAGAGGGCTGGCATTTACGGGCTGGTGAACCCCATGCCGAGGTGATTTCGCTCGCGCATGCGGGCGCGCGCGCTCGGGGCGCCACCGTCTATCTCACGCTCGAGCCCTGTAACCACCATGGCCGTACGCCGCCCTGCACCGACGCGTTGATCGAAGCGAAGGTAGCGCGGGTGATTGCTGCGATGGAGGATCCGAATCCGCTGGTTAACGGGGAGGGGCTCACGCGGTTGCGCGCCGCGGGCATCGACGTGCGGTGCGGCCTGCTTGGCGCGCAGGCGGCCGATCTCAATCCAGGCTTCGTGTCGCGCATGACACGTGGCTTGCCGTGGGTGAGGATGAAGGTGGCCGCGAGTCTTGACGGATTCACTGCGCTTCCCGACGGGCGCAGCCAATGGATCACCGGGGAATCGGCGCGCGAGGACGGTCATCGCTGGCGGGCCCGTGCCTGCGCCATCCTGACCGGAATCGGCACTGTGCGCGAGGACGATCCTAAGCTTACCGCGCGCCTCGAGGGCGTGCGGCGTCAGCCCGTCAAGGTGCTGGTGGATTCGCGGCTCGAAGTTGACCTCCAGGCCCGGATGCTGAAGGGCGGCGACGTACTGGTCGTATGCTCCCAGGAGCGCTCGGACAAGGCTGCCGAACTGCGGGATCGTGGCTGTGAGGTGCTTGTACTCCCCGATCCTTCGGGCAAGGTGGATCTGCCGGCGCTCATGCGAACGCTCGCCGGCCGCGGCATCAACGAGGTCCATGTCGAGGCGGGGCACAAACTTAACGCCTCGCTCCTGCGCGAGCGCTGTGTGGACGAACTGCTCGCGTATCTGTCCGTATCGCTTCTGGGCCGCGGACGCCCGATGTTTGAACTGGAGGCGGTCGCCTCAATCGATGAGCGGATCACGCTCGACTTGCAGTCGGTGGAACGCTTGGGCAACGACGTCCGGCTGCTTGCCCGCGTGGCGCGCGCCGGCTGACTTTTTGGGAATCAGGCAATGTTTACCGGAATCGTCGCGGCGGTCGGCCGTATCGAGCGCTGCGAGCCGCTGGGTACCACCGGCATGCGGCTTGTGGTTGAAGCGGGCGCGCTGGGGCTGGATGACGTCGCCATCGGCGATTCAATTGCCATTCAGGGTGCCTGCATGACGGTGGTGGCGATCGAGGGCAGCCGCCTGTCTTTCGACGTCTCAGCCGAGAGTCTGGCGCGCACCGTGGGGCTGGCGCAGCCGGGTGAGGTGAACCTCGAGAAATCGCTCCGGCTCGCCGACCGGCTGGGCGGACATCTGGTGTCGGGTCATGTCGACGGGCTGGGTGAGGTGCGCCGCTTTGAAGCGGTTGGCGAGTCGTGGCTTCTGTTGGTGAGGGCACCGGTCGGGCTGGGTCGTTATCTGGCCTATAAAGGCTCGATCACCGTGAACGGCGTGAGCCTTACCGTGAACCGGGTCGATGATTCGCCCGCAGGTACCGACTTCGCCATCAACCTCATCCCGCACACCATCGCGGTCACCACCTTGAAGCACCTGAAGCCAAGCGTGACGGTGAACCTCGAGATCGACCTGATCGCGCGCTACTGCGAGCGTCTGCTCACCGCAAGCGAGCGCGCGTCAGCCAGCGTAGCCAATTCCGCGGCGTAGAATCTGAACATGGCGCTTTCAAGCATTTCCGAGATCATCGCCGACATTCGTGCCGGCCGAATGGTCATTCTGGTTGACGAGGAGGATCTCGAGAACGAAGGCGATCTGGTCCTGGCGGCCGAGTTCGTCACGCCGGAGGCGGTCAACTTCATGGCGCGTTTTGGCCGTGGGCTGATCTGCCTCACGCTCACAGAGGACCGGTGCCGACAGCTCGACCTCCCTTTGATGGTGACCCGAAATGGCACCCGTCACGGAACGAAGTTCACCGTGTCGATCGAGGCGGCTGAAGGGGTGAGCACCGGTATCTCGGCGGCCGACCGGGCGCGTACCATTCAGGCGGCGATTGCGCGCGAGGCGCGTCCCGCTGACCTGGTTCAGCCCGGCCATGTGTTTCCGCTGCGGGCCGAGAAGGGAGGCGTACTGGTGCGAGCCGGTCATACCGAGGCGGGCTGCGATCTGGCGGCGCTCGCAGGCCTCCAGCCGGCCTCGGTCATCTGCGAGATCATGAATGACGACGGGACGATGGCACGACTGCCTGACCTCGTCGAATTCGGTCGCACGCATGGCCTGAAAATCGGCACGATCGCAGACTTGATCGGCTATCGCAGCGCAAACGAGTCGCTGGTCGAGCGGATCGGCGTGTCGTCGGTGCAGACCGTGCACGGCGAATTCCGGATGCTCACATATCGCGATCGCGCAGCGGGCGGCGCGCACCTGGCGCTGGTCTGCGGCGCGCCCGGACCCGCCAACGATGCGCTGGTGCGGGTTCAGGAGCTTGCCTCGCCCATTGACCTCATCGACACCAAGCGGGGCAGCCACTCCTGGTCGGTACACAAGGCGCTGGCGGCGATTGCCGCATCGGGCTGCGGGGCGCTGGTGCTGCTCAATTGTTCAAACGCTGGCATTCCACTAGCCAGTCCAGACGGGGCCGCGCCTGCATCGGTGCGTCGCCCGAAAATGGATCTGCGCTCGTATGGCATTGGCGCGCAGATCCTGCGGGATATCGGCGTCGGGCGCATGCGACTGCTGTCGCGGCCTGTCAAGCTGCCCAGCATGGGCGGGTTCTCACTCGAAGTCACGGGTTTTGCGCATGAGGCCGAGCCGGAATTTGAGGCCCCAGTCCTTCAGGGAGAAGCAAATGTCGGTTGAACTTTTTCAGGCGGAGCCAGAAGGCGAGGGCCTGCGAATCGGCATCGCTCAGTCCCGTTTCAACGAACCTGTCTGCACGGCGCTGCGCGAGGCGTGTCTGGCCGAACTGGCAAGGCTGGGGGTGAGCGATCACGATATCGTGCTCTGCTCGGTGCCGGGTGCGCTCGAAATCCCCTTTGTGCTGCACCGCATGGCGGGTACCGGTTCGTTTGATGCGCTGATTGCGCTCGGCGCGGTCATTCGCGGCGAGACCTATCACTTCGAGCTGGTGGCCAATGAATCCGGAAGCGGCATTCAGGGGGTTGCCACCGAGTTTGGTGTGCCGGTGGCCAATGCGGTACTCACCACCAACACTGACGAGCAGGCAATGGTCCGCGCACCGGTCAAGGGCGCAGAGGCCGCGCGCGTAGCGGTTGAAATGGCGCGGTTATCCGACTGGCTCAATGACCTTGATTCCACCGACGATACCGGTTGGTCGCCAGCTAACGGGGCGCGCGGTTGAATCAGGCCGCCAGCCGAGGCACACCCGCCAAGAGCGCGCGAAGGCGTTCGCGCGAGCTCGCGCTCCAGGGGCTCTACGAGTGGCTGCTGAACGGTAGTGAAGCGGGCGCGATCGAAGCGCACCTGCAGTTCGACAACCCCGGCTTTGCAAAAGCGGACCGGGAGCATTTTCAGGCGCTCCTTCATGGGGTGATGGGTTCATCGGCGCTACTCCATGAAGCCATTACGCCCGCGCTCGACCGGCCGGTTGTCGAGCTGAGCCCGGTTGAGCATGCAGTGCTGCTTGTTGCCGCCTTCGAGCTGCTGCACCACCCGGAAATTCCGTATCGGGTGGTCATCAACGAGGCGGTTGAGCTTGCCAAGACCTTTGGCGGTACCGACGGCTACAAATATGTGAACGGCGTTCTCGATCGGGTGGCGCTCAAGATCCGCGCCGTTGAAGCCGCTACCAACGCCTCCAATGGCGCTCGGTGAATTTGAGCTGATCAGGCGTTTTTTCGAGCGACCCGCGCGTCGGGCGCTGCTCGGCGTGGGCGATGATTGCGCGTTGCTTGCCGCGCCGACCGGTGGTCGAGCGCTCGCTGTCACGACCGACATGCTGGTGTGCGGTCGCCACTTCCTGGCCGACGCACCGGCGGAGACCGTCGGGCACAAGGCGCTGGCTGTCAACCTGTCGGATCTGGCGGCGATGGGCGCGGCACCCGTGGGCTTTACGCTTGCGGTGGCTTTGCCCGAGGTCGATGAACAATGGCTGGCGGGATTCGCGGCGGGGATGTTCGCCCTAGCCGATGAAACGGGTTGCGAGCTTCTGGGGGGCGACACCACTCGCGGGCCGCTTACCCTCAGCATCACCGCTTTCGGTGAGGTGCCGCCGGAGCGGGCGCTGCGCCGCGATCGGGCGCTCGCAGAGGACGATCTGTGGGTAAGCGGCGCTCTGGGTGGCGCGGCGCTGGCGGTCCGTGAGGCGCTCGCCGGGCGGATGCTGCCCATTGGGCACCCAGCCCGCATACGAATGGAGCGACCTCACCCGCGCGTGTCGCTGGGGCTGGCGCTTCGCCCGCTCGCCTGTGCCGCGATTGATATTTCCGACGGACTGCTTGCCGACCTGGGCCACCTTTGCGAACGATCAGGACTGGGCGCCGAGATCAACTGGCCCTCGGTGCCGGTTGATGCCACGCTTGCAGGATGCACCGTTACCGAGCGCCAGCGGCTGGCGCTCGCGGGCGGCGACGATTATGAGCTCCTTTTCACCGCGCGGGCGTCGCAGCGCCACGCAATCGAAGCGCTCCCCTTGCGGCTCGGCGTCCCTGTCACCCGGATCGGCAGGATGTCTGCGAAAGTGGGCTTGCGAGTCACGGATGGCGCGGGGCGCCTGCTTGAGCCAGACCAACGGGGATTTGATCATTTCCGCTGACCTGCCCCGTGAGCGCGTACAACCTGCGGCCGAGACCGCTCCCGGCGGCGCAGAAAATGTCGGGCGCGCGCGCCCGGAGGCTGCTGCAATCGCCCGATTCCGTCTGGCCTCGCCCGCGCATCTGCTCGCGCTCGGGTTTGGCAGCGGCCTCTTTCCGCGGGCCCCTGGCACTGTTGGAACCCTGTGGGCCTGGTGCGTGTTTGTGGCGCTGGAAGACTGGCTGGCCCCCCACCACTGGCTGCTGCTAATTGCCGCGTCATTTCTGATCGGAATCTGGGCCTGTGGCCGAACGGCGCGTGATGTCGGAGTGAGCGACCATTCGGCAATCGTCTGGGACGAGGTCGTGGCGTTCTGGCTGGTGCTTGCCTTTCTGCCCACCGACTGGTTTACGCAACTGGTGGCGTTTGCGCTCTTTCGCTTCTTCGATATCGCCAAACCCCCACCGATCGGGGTTGTAGACGCCCGCTTGAAGGGCGGATTTGGCATCATGTTCGATGATTTGCTGGCGGCTTTTTTCACCCTGTTTCTCTTTGCAATCTGGCGGGCGGCGGGTTTCTGACCGCTGCGCTGCGCGAGCTTTGGCCTATGACATCCGTTGTCGTTCTGCCCTCTGATCTTCTCGACGCTGCGCGGCAGTTGGGTGCCCAGTTGATGGCGCATCGGGCGCTGGTGGCGACCGCCGAGTCGTGTACCGGGGGATTGATCGCGGCCACGCTTACCGATCTGGCCGGCTCGAGCCAGTGGTTCGAGCGGGGATTTGTCACCTACAGCAATGCATCGAAACATGAGCTCCTTGGGGTGCCCGGTGACACCCTCGATACACATGGCGCGGTGAGCGAGCCCGTTGCCCGGGCCATGGCCGAGGGCGCACTGCTCCGCAGCCGCGCCCGGCTTGCGCTCGCCGTGACGGGGGTGGCTGGGCCTGGCGGAGGCAGTGCGGAGAAGCCGGTTGGGACCGTGTGCTTCGGATGGGTGGTCGGGCTCGGCGAGGCGGTGCAGCGGATTGTCGTTGAGACGCGACACTTCGATGGCGCGCGAGATGCTGTGCGCTCGCAGACTGCGCGTCACGCCCTGTTGCGCGCCCTGGAAATTTTTTCCGCCGATTTTGTGAGCTCCGCGCAAGGGCCAGGATGACCCGGCCGCCTAACCAGAAAAAACTGTTTGTTTATACAGTAGTTGCGTGCAATAATCCTCGTCACTCGCGGTTCTCACCCACTTCCAGACGAGGTCAACATGGACAAAGTCATCAACATGGACGACGCAAAATCCCGTACCGAACGCGGCAAGGCTTTGAGCGCCGCACTGGCCCAGATCGAAAAGCAGTTTGGCAAGGGCTCCATCATGCGGCTGGCCGATGCCGGCATCGAACACGACATCCAGGTGGTCTCCACCGGCTCGCTCGGACTTGATATTGCCCTGGGCGTGGGTGGCCTGCCACGCGGCCGTGTGGTTGAAGTCTTCGGCCCTGAGTCATCGGGCAAAACCACGCTGACCCTGCAGGTCATCGCCGAAATGCAGAA
>SXGR01657105.1_pt1 | contig 26080 bp, 15 predicted proteins | sample 3174711 | NCBI WGS metagenome assembly SXGR01 (sample SAMN11356860, study PRJNA531348) | freshwater metagenome | isolation source: freshwater sample F1-60 | place: China: Fuxian Lake, Yuxi | collected 2017-12-25
AGTTCGCTCTCGACCAAGTTCTCGGACAGTGCGCCGCAGTTGACGGGCACGAAGGGCTGATCGACGCGTGTGCTCTGTTGAAAAATGGTGCGAGCGGCGAGTTCCTTGCCGGTGCCGGTCTCGCCCAGGATCATCACAGTCGAGTCGGTCGGCGCGATCGTGCCGATGAGACGCTGCACGCTCGTCATCGGCGTCGATTTCCCGACCATGATGCTCGGCCCCTCGGCGGCCTGCACGCGCGTCTGCAAGGCGATGTTCTTGTGCTTGAGTTCGCGTTTCTCGACGGCCTTGCGCAGGATCGTCTCGATCTGCGCCATCTTACACGGCTTGGTGATATAGTCGAACGCGCCAAGCCGAACCGCTTCCATGGCAGTCTCGACGCTGGCGTGCCCCGTCATGATGATGACTTCGGTTTCGGGAGATACCTGCTTAATCTTGTCGAGCACATCGATGCCCGTGAGGCCCGGCATGCGCAGATCGAGAATGGCGGCGTCGAAGACGCAATGTTCGAGCGACTTGATGGCTGACTTGCCGTCGGGACACACGGTGACTTCGTGTCCCAGGCGCGGCAGCTCGGTGCGCATGACTTCCTGTAGCGATTTCTCGTCATCCGCGAACAGGATGCGTAGGGGTTGATGCGACGCCAAGTCCACCCTCCTTTGCCAGCCTGCCGCAGCCATCCGTGGCCACGGGCCTCAAATCCGTATCGACATGATCAAGTCGAGCATGGTGTGAGGTTCCGAGATACGATAGGCGGGAAAGAATTTCAAGAGCAAATGATGAACGGCAACCTCGTTCCCAAGCTCCGTCTTGGAACACGTTACCTCGAAGCTCTACTGCGCGCACGTGCAGACTGAAAATCACAATTTCGGGCGCGGCAGAAAGGCCGAGCCTTGCGGATAATGCGTAGCCAGGCGAATCCTGGGAACGAGATGTCACGCGGCTTTGGCGCTTTGCTTGGCTGAGCTGAGCTTGAGAAATTCCTCGACGGGATCTTGCACCTCTTGCCCATTTTCCGCTTCGTTGGCGACCGGTTGGATCGGCAAGCGCACACTGAACGTGCTGCCATGGCCCGGCCCGTCGCTGACCGCTTCGATCTCGCCGCCGTGCTGCGTGACGATGCGATGGCTAATCGACAGGCCCAGGCCCGTACCTTTTCCGGTGCGGCTGCGCGTGAAGAACGGCTGGAAAATGTTCTGCAGAACGTCGGGCGTCATGCCGCAGCCGGTGTCCGTGAAAACGAGCTCGAATCGCCCATCGCGCAGAACGTGCGTGATCGAAAGAATGCCGCCTTCGTCCATGCACTCAAGCGCGTTGACGACGAGATTCAGGAAGACCTGCTTGATCTCCTGGGCGTTGACCCAGGCGAACATCGGCTCGGCCACGGGAAAATCGATGCGCTTGCCCTTGCAACTTTGCAGGTGTTTGACGACATCGAGCACCCCTTGAATGATGTCGGCCAAGTTGACTTGCTCGCGTTTGCGTTCTCCGCCGCGGCTGAAGGCGAGCAGTTTCTGCGTGATGTCCTTGCAGCGGAAGGCTTCCTCCTGAATCATCTTCAGATACTTGATGATGGTCTCACGCTCAAGCGATCCAATCGGCGCGGTACGGAGCAGATCCTTCAGCCTGGATTCGAGGGCCTCGCCGGCCAGAGCGATGCTGGCAAGTGGATTGTTGATCTCATGTGCGACGCCGGCCGCCAGGAAGCCGACGCCGGCCAACTGCTCGGAGCGCACAAGCTGCCGGCTGCGTTCGTTGACTTGCTGGGCGAGGTTCTCGTACATGGCGCGCAGCTTGTCGGTCATGCCGTTGTAGGCTTTCGCCAGGTCTTCGATTTCGTCGCCGCTGTTGATTTCGATGCGATGCTGGAAATCGCCGCGCGCGACTCGACCGACGCCCTCTTCCAGCTCGCGAATCGGCTCGGCAACCCAGCGATAGAAAAACCGCAGAAGGCCCGCCATCAGGAGAACCGCCATGATGCCAGAGCTGATGAGCAGCATGATGCTCTTGCGCGCCTCTTTGCGCGTGGTCTGGATCGCGCCGTGAATTTGCTTGGTGGTGATGTCGATCAGATCGCTGATGTGCGTTTCGGTTTCGAAAATCTTCTTGCGTAGAATTGGATTGCGATCGAGCAGGTCGAGCTGCCCCCCCGTAGCGGTGTGGTCAACATGCGCGGCCTCGTCGCGCAGAGCCTTGTCCAGCTCCTCGATGTCAGTCCTGAGATACTTGACGTAATCGAGTTCGGTTTTTGCGTCGTCAACGCGACCCTTATCAACCGTCTGCGCGAGTTCAGCACAATAGTCGTCAAGCTTGGCCTTGATAGGCTGGATGCGATCGAGAAGCTCGCTCGTCTGCAGTCCGGGCGGCGCGGTTGGGCGCTTGAGCTTGGAGATTTCTTCCTTGACGGCGACGGCCTTGCTGAGCTCTTCGAGTTTGCAATCGCACGCGCCCATGACGGCGCGGTAGGACGCCAACCCATGCAGGGTCCCGCCCAAGAGCAGCGCCATGAGGACCACCACAAGAAACATGCCCAGCATGAGTTTGTGGCGGATTCGCCAAGTGCAGGCCACGCCCTGACCTCCCTGTCAGTGGCTCCGCTCGCCGGCCGAGAGCCTGCGAGCGCGCGGTATCTCAACGAACACCTTCGCGTAGATTCGTGGGGAACTCTACCAGAAGGAAGCCCGATTTTGGAGAGCAATTTGCCGCACTGCGCCACGCACCAAGAGAGGCAAGGTAGTGAGGTGAGTGAGACGCGCGGAACCGCGTCGTGGCCAAGATGTCGCATGAAATATCCGTAGCAATGGCTTCAAATCGCCGAAATACTCGCGGCGGCTCGAAGCTTGGCTACGGTGCGCCAATCAGATGCCGAGGCCCGGCCAGCGCATTGGTGCAATCGGCTGCACGCGCGGCGGCGGGATTTCAGCGGATGCCGGCCAACGCGGCGCAATCGGCTGACGCGGCGGCGGGGGCGGGATTTCCTTCGTCGCCGGCCAAATCGGATTGAACGGCGGCGGCGGGCCAGGAGGCGGAATCTTGGCCGGCGCCGGCCAACGAGTATCAATCGACGGTGCCGGCGGAATTTCCGCTGGCGCCGGAAAACGCGGGTGAAACACGGGCGGCCCCGGCGGCGCGTACGGCGCGATCAACGGGCCCAACCACTCGAATGCCGAGGGGAAAAGCCGCAACATCGTGAACGCGTCGTGTCGCCCGTCTGGCTCGAACGCCACCGCCACGCCGATTCCCTTGAACTTGGCATAATAAAGAAAGCTCTCGACCTGGGCGTCGATGTTGAACTCATCCCGCCCTGCATAGCCGACGAACATGGCCAGCTCCCCATTCTGGTAGCGGGTCTTGATGAGAAGCTCAAGCGGATTGTTGCAGGCGATGTTGACGAGCGCCTCTTCACCGACGCCAAACACCGGCTGGATGACGTTGGCGGTGCGGATCGTAGCCGTGCCGAAATAGGTGGCCATGATCTCTTTGGGGTTGTCGAAGCCAGTGCGCCAACCCCAGCGCCGCGGATCGAACTTGGCGCGCGGATTGCCATCAACGTCGGCCCAGCGCATGTTGAGCGGCGGATGAATGCCGATGACGGCGCCAAAGCACTGCCGATGCCGTAACGCCAGGTTAAACGCGGCATGGCCCCCCATCGAGGCGCCGGCGAGCACATGGGCGCAGCGCTCCGGGCGAATCGGATAGCGCTGGGTAACGAAGTCCCACACATCCTGAAACAGAAAATCCTCGTAGGATCCGGCGCCCGAGTTCAAGAAAAAGCTGCCCGGCTTGGTGAACGATCCCCCCGTGCCGTCAAGCGAACCGTCCGGCGCCGCCACGATGATCGGCGGCATCTTCCCCTTCACGATGGCGTCGTCGATCAACGGCACGACCGACAAGAAAAATCGCTCGTCTGCCGAGAACGGATGCATGAACAACATGATGGGATATTGCTGGCGCGGATCGTAGCCCGGTGGGAGATAGATGTAGAGATCGCGCCACTCGAACATCGCGCGCGACCAAATGCGATTGTCCTTGCCGTGATTGCGGGTGTGATCCACCAGGCTGCCGCGCAGGCCGTGCAGGCCAATGTGTCGGGTCTCGTCCTTGCCCTTGGGGTCTTTGTCCACGGACAGGGCCGTCGGCGCCACGTATTGGCTCAACATGGCGGTCGGCAACATCAAGAACACGCTGAACGCGACGACAACACCAAGATGTCTCATGGAACTTCCCTCAGCCATTGGCAAAACGGAACGATCTCGCGCGTCAGGGAAACTCTGACGCTTATCCCACTTAATCCATCGGCTCCGGCGCTACGTCGACTGTGAGCCGACAACGCAAAATCGGTAAATCCCGCCCAAATTGTGGAAAACTATGACGGCTTGGACATTTCCCGGCAATCTGCGACAATGGGAATGGAGGCGACACCTCCACCCCATATTGCACATCTTGACACGAGGAGCGCACGATGGCCGCCACAACGGACCTGACCAGAAAACGCTGCGTGTCATGCGAGGTCGGCGCCAAATCGCTGACGGCCGAGCAAATCGCTGAATTGCTACCATGTGTCCTGGCATGGAATCTATCGACGGATGGCAAACGCTTGCGCCGCGAATGGCGCGTCCTTGATTTCATGACCGCGCTAGAATTCTTCCAACGCATTGCCCAGATTGCCGAGAGTGAGGATCATCATCCCGATTTCCATCTGGTCGGCTATCGCAACGTGGCCATCGAAATCTGGACCCATGCGGTCGGTGGCTTGACGGAAAACGATTTCATTTTGGCAGCGAAAATCGATCAGTTGCCGATAGCACTAAAAACCCAGTAGCGCCAGACAGAACACCATCGCTTGCTGTTTCGCGTGCGCCGTGGCATCTGCTAAGATGAACGCATGACCTTCGTCTACCCGATCCTTCTGGGCGGACTCCTCCTCGCCGGTTTGCCGGTGGTGTTGCACTTTCTCGCTCGCAAGAAGCCCAAGACGCTCGTGTTCCCCGCGTTCCAATTTCTCATGCAGAAACAACGCCAAAGCACACGCAATCTGCGGCTCAAGCATTTGCTTTTGCTCTTGATGCGTATGGCCTTGATCGCGCTCGCCTGTCTCGCGCTGTCTCGGCCTCGCTTGTTTCATGAGTCGTTGGGACTGAGCCGGGAGAGGCCGGTCGCTATGGTGCTCATCTTCGACACGACGCCGAGCATGAATTACCAATCGGGCGACGTGACACGTCTCGACTTCACGAAAAAGCGTGCCCTTGAGCTTCTGGATGAGTTGTCGGACGACGGACGATTTCTCGTGCTCGACGCGGCCGATCCGGCGAACTTCGCTCGCGAGGAATGGAGCCGATCCATCGAAAAGACTCGGCAACGGGTGCGCAACCTCGCGATCCGCCCGCACAGCGTTCCGGTGACGCGCGGACTCGACGAAGCACTACGGCGCTGCGCACAATTGGAGGACGCCGATCGCATGCCGCGCTTCGTGTGCGTCTTTTCGGATCGGACCCGCGCATCCTGGAACGCCCACCCGGAAGTGCGCCAACCCGGCAACGTGAAGCTGCTGTACTTCGATGTCGGCATCGACAAATCGATCGATCTCGCTCTCACGCACGCCGAATTCGCGCGCGGCCAGCAATCGTTTGCTCAAGGTGAAACGATCGTCCTGAACGCCGTCGTGAAGGCTACGGGCGATCGCATCAGGAACACCTTGATTTGCCAACTCGGCAAGAGTGAATTCAAGCAGGCATTCGAGCTTGACAAGGGGGCGCACCGCACCTTGACTTTCGAGATTCCCTCCGCCGACTTGACGCCTGGATTTCATCAGGCCAAACTACGCTTCGAGACGACGAGCGACGCCCTGGCGTTCAATAACGTCCGTCACGTGACCTTCGCCATCCACAAGAAGCCGCGCGTTCTCGTGCTGGCCGACGATGTCACAAGCGTGCGCCAATTCGCTTGGGCGCTTGAGGACTTGAATTGCGATGTCGACCGTAAGACGCTAGAAGAGCCGATGCGGCATCACGACTACGCCGCGATCTTTCTTGTCGATGCCGCGGCTCCCCCCGATGCGCTCTGGCAGAAGTTGGCGGACTACGCTCAGGAGTACGGCGTGTGTGTCATCCCCGGCGGCGACCGGCTGCAACCGCGTGCCTACAACAGCACCGCAGCGCGCAAGCTTCTCCCCGCGGCGTTCGGCGCCAGCATCAAAGCTGATCCGGGCAGCGCGTGGAACCTCGAAGCGAACCACTTACAGCATCCCTTCACACACCCTTTCCGCGCCTGGATCGATTTGCCCAACCTCGATTTCCTGCGCCATCCGCGCCTCGCCAAGCAATACTGGGAAGTCATTCCGCCCGAGAAGGACAAGGATATCGCCGTCGTCGTCGCCTATCAAGACGACAAACAACGACCCGCCATCGTCGAACGCCTCATGCCCAAGGGGGGCAAGGTCCTGTTATTGACCACGCCGATGGACGAGCGCACGCCGGCATGGAACAACTACGATCAGCGCGTGACCTCCTTCTACATCACGTTAACGAGCCTGTGTGCACGACATCTTCTCGCGGAACCGGCCGGGGCGAGGATGAATCACATTTTCGGTCAGACGCCTCCCGTCGTGAAGCAAGACCCGTCTTTGCCGAAGGGCACGCTGATCGGTCCGGACGGTACCGCCGAGATTCGCTTCGATGAAAAACAACGCTGGCTCGGCGACCGCCTCACGAAAGCTGGACACTACACTGTGACAGGCTCAAATCCCGAGGCGCAGAAAACTGAAGTGCTTGCCAGGTTCAGCATCAACGAGGCAAGTGAGGAAAGCGATCTGAGCCGCATCCCGAAGGAGGAAATCGAGACCTCGCTCGGCAAGGACTCACTGATCGCACAGGATCGGCGCACATCATTGCTCGAATCGATCAACGATTACTGGGATGAGCCGATGGAGTTGTTCCCTTGGCTGATGATCGGCATCCTGTTCTTGCTGGCTCTGGAGAATCTGCTGGCGAATCGCTTTTATCGAAAGGACGCAGTGGCCGAATGATGTTCGCCGATTTCAATCTGTCCGCCGAACCCGCGTGGCCGTGGCCTGCGCCGACCATCGGCGCCGTCGCGTTTGCGCTGATTGCGCTCACGGTCTGGACCTACGTCGGCGTCAAGAAGGCGACCTGGCGGCACGTCGCAATCGTCCTCGCGCTGCGACTCGGCGCCCTTGCCCTGGCATTCGCGATGCTGATGCGTCCGTCCTTCGCGATGACCTATCTGGACGGCGTCGAACCCGCCAAGTGGCTGGTCGTTCTCGATGCGTCCGAGAGCATGAACGTCGCCGACAGCGAAGGCAAACCGACGCGCTGGCAACTGATGACGAATCTCTGGGAGTCGCCCGAAGTCAAACGCCGGCTCGAACGGCTGGCCAGCGAGCAGAAGATCGAGTTCGTCAGATACCTCGGCGACACCGACTTGCGTCCCCATGAGCCAGGCGCGCAAGCTTCAGGAAAACGTACCGACATCGGCACGTGGCTACACAAACTTTGGCTCAAGCACGGACACGAAAAACGCCTGCGCGGCATCGCCCTCTTCAGCGACGGCGCCGACAACGGCGCCAAGTTCTTGCCCACGGAAGAAGCCAAACGATGGCGCGGCATTGCTCCCATCCATGCGTTCGGCGTCGGCGACCCCAACAATGCCAAGTTCAAGAAAGACCTCGGCCTGACCAGTATCCGCGTCGCCGCCGATCTGCCCATCTCCGTCAAGTCAAGATTCACCCTCGAGTCGGTGGCACAGGCGCCGGGGCTTGTGAGTGAAGAGATCGTGATCGACGTGACCATGGAAGATGTCGTGAGCCGAAAAAGCTACACCGTCGTTCGCGGGCACAAGTTTAGCGTCAAACAGGACAAGGACCAACGGATCAAGCTTGAGGGCATCGCTCCGGAGTTGCCGGGCGAATACAAGCTGACGTTGAAAGTGACGCCGCATCCTGACGAAGCGAACACGGCAAACAATGAGATCAGCACCTTTGTGCAGGTGGTCAAAGAAAAACTAAACGTCCTGTGGGTCGATCGGCCGCGCGTCTACGAGCCGACCTTCGCGATCCGCACGCTCCGCGCCGAGCAACGCTTCGAGGTGCATCATTTCATTGCGCCGAGAAATCTTAAGGGAGAGCCGCTCAAATTCTACAAGTTCGACAAGCAGCATTACGACGTTATCGTGATCGGCGACATCAGCGCCCAGCAATTTCACCTGGGCGACATGACGTTCTTCGGCGAAATCAGCAAGCTCGTGAAGGAAAAGAAGACCGGCCTGCTGATGCTGGGCGGCACCGAGACGTTTGCCAAAGGCGGCTGGCACGAACAAGCGGCGATCATGGAACTGATACCGGTAACCTTCGACCACGCCAAGCCGGTGTTTCAGGAAAGCCCGGTCCGTGCATTGCCCGTGAAAGGGGCGACACGCTTTCCGTTTCTGGAATTGATGCCTGATGCGAAGGCGAACGACAAGCTATGGACCGAGGAATTCGAGCCGCTCGACGGCATCGCCCCGATCGGCGCTATCACCAACAAGGGCACGCCGCTACTTGAACGCGACAAGGACACGCCAATTCTGATCGTCACCAAGGCCGGCGAGGGACGCACGGCGGTCTTCGCGGGCGATTCGACAGCGCGCGCGTGGGTCCAGTCGGCGGAGACGTTCGGCGCCTACCAGCTATTCTGGAAGCACCTCGTTCTCTGGCTCGCCTGGCAGCAGGATCAAGAAAGCAAACTCTGGATCGAGCTGGATCAACGCCGCATCAAGCTCGACCTCGACGAAAAGCTCGGCTTCAAGTTCGGCCTGCGCAACAAGGAGGGACGCCAATTGACGGACGCCAAGTTCGACGTGCAGGTGCTTGATCCCAAGGGTACGCCGCGCGCGGCCGATTTTTTTCGCGAGCAGCAGCATCAGCGCGGCTCGTATCAATCCGCCAAGGACGAAGGGGAATATCAGGTTGTCATCAAAGGCACGGCGCCGGACATCAGCGCCGAGGCGACGGCGCGTTTCCTCGTCGTCTCCGAGGACATCGAAAAGCTGCGCCCGCTGGCCGAACACGAGAAGCTGGCGAGCATCGCCGAGGCGTCCGACGGGCGATTCCACCCGGCGACCGAGCAAGAGCTACTGAACTTCCTTGACGAGTTGAAGAGCCAGGCGAGCGGCGAAGGCCGATTGAAGACGTCGCACTGGCCCGACTGGAAACGGCTGCCCGCATCCGAGCAGATGCGCGATCAAGTGCCGGCGCTATGGCACTCGTTCGCGTTGGTCGGCTTCGTCCTCTTCGTGGCGTTTTTGGCGTGTGAGTGGTTCTTGCGGCGACACTGGGATTTGGCGTGAAGGTGCTAAGGTGGCACGACGCTCCGCATCCTGAAGCTGCGACGCGAAGCGTCGCACCACAATGCGGCCCTATTGTGAAATCGGCATCGGTACCGAGTCCTTGGGCGGCGGCCTGAGCACCGGCCGCGGCGGGATGCGATAGTCGTTCAGATGCTTGTAGTGGCCGTCTTTGCCGAATGCGACAGGATCGTTGATGTAATTACGATTGAGCGCCTGGGCCACCATTTCACGCAGCCGCAAATTTTGCTTCCAGACACTCCGATAGTCCTCAATTTCCTCGGAAAACTTGGAGTCTTTCTTGGTTTTCTTCGTGAAATTTTCGAGCCTTTCGAACTCCTTCTTCTCGATATCCGCAAACTCCTTGTTCGACGCTTCCTCCTCATCCTTGAAGGAGAGCACGATCGCGTGTCCGATACGGCCGAGCAGGCGATAAGCAAACTTCCGCTCAGGTTTATTGAGGCTCTCGAAGAATTTTTCAGCCTCGTCGAAGCGTTTTTCGCGGATGTAGAACTCGCCAAGATCGAGTGAATGCTCGAGGCCCGCGCCCAGTTGGGTCTGTCCTTCGGGATAGGCATACTTGTCGACGAGTTGCTGCAGTTCCTTCTCGTCGGTCTTCGGCTTGCGGCCGTTCTGTATCTGAAAGTCAATCGGCAGCGGCGGCAGGTGTTCGTTGGGCGGCCCCTTGGCCTGCTGGTCGCGATGGTTGTGATACCAGCCCGCGAACAGCCCCCCCAGAAGCGCCGCGAAAACGCCAGCGACCAGGAGCACGCGCAACCAGGGAAAAGACGCGCTCTTCGTCTCCGGCAAGACTTGGGTGGCACTATGGCGCAGCGCCCCCGACGCGGTACCCAAAAAGGAAGCAGAGATCGACACGGCCCCGGCGCCGAGGTTGAGCGCCTCGCACAGCCGATTGATGTCGCGCACGATTTCGCGGGCCGTCTGAAAGCGGTCCTCCGGCTTCTTGGCCATCATTTTGTGAATGATGATGCACAGTTCGGTCGGCAGATCGGGACGAATCGCGGCGAGCGGAGGCGGCTCCTCGTGAACGTGTTTGTAAGCCACGTCAACGGGAGAGGCGCCGCGAAAAGGCGGCGTGCCGGCGAACATGTGATAGCACGTCACACCGAACGAATAAATGTCGGTGCGCGGATCGACCGGCCGGCGCTCAACCTGCTCCGGGCTCATGTAAAGCGGCGTCCCCATCGTCACCTGGCTGAGCGTCAACGACGGCTGCGAGCCCCCCTCGGCGAACTCACGCGATAGACCGAAGTCGGCGACCTTCACCTCGCCTTTTTTTGTGAGCATGATGTTCTCGGGCTTGATGTCGCGATGAATCAGCCCTATCTCACTGGCACGCTGCAGCGCCGCAGCGACCTGCGTCATGATGTGCAAACCGAGGGCGAGTTCGGGCGTCCCTTTCTTCTGAATGAACTCGCCCAGGTTCTTGCCTTCGACGTATTCGAGCGCGATATAGTTGACGCCGTTGGCCTGCCCGATCATGTAAATCTGCACGATGTTGGCGTGCGTGGCGCGGGCGACGTTCTCCGCCTCGGCCTTGAATCGCAAGAGCGAGCGTTGATTGGAGGCAAGTTCGGGATTGAGAAGCTTGAGCGCGACCTTGCGTTTGAGAGAAGTTTGCTCCGCCAGATAGACTTGCCCCATGCCGCCGCGGCCTAGCCGGTGCAGAATGCGAAACTCCCCCAGCACCTGGCCCGTCCAATCCACCTCGTCGTCGGGCGCGGGTGACGTGATCGGCTGAGTACTCGGCGTCGATTGTTCCGGCGGCGGGATCGCACTGTCCATCGCGCCTCGCTCCTTGTTCAAGGATGAAGGATGAGAAAGACCATTTTCATCCTTCATCCTTCATCCTTCATCCTTCATTCTTCCGCCGCAGGGCTTCGGGGAGTTGAATATGCCCGCAGGTCGTATTGGCGTGGGCCGTGTAAAGCAGTTTGCCGTCGGGAGAGAAGGCCACAGCTGTCACCTGACTGTCCATCTCGAAGGCGACGCGCTCGTTTCCCTTGGCGTCCCAGAGCCGCAGCGTCAGATCCTCGCCCGCAGAAGCGAGCCAGGCGCCGTCCGGGCTGAAGGCAATGGCGGTTACGGGGCCGTCGTGGCCGATCAGCTCTTGCTGTAGCTGTCCGAGGGAGACATCCCAAAGACAAACGGAGCAATCGAGCGACGCGCTAGCGACCAGGTCGCCAGAGGGATGCACGGCAATGGCTGCGGCGCCGTCGAAGAAGGTGGCGATCTCGGCGCGTTCGGCGAGGTTCCAGAGACTGATCGCGCCGTTGGAACCGCCGGTCGCCATCCAGTCGATGCCGCCGACCGCGAGTGTGTTGTTGCCAGGCAGGAAGGCGAGGGACTCGATCGAGCAGCCGTCGAGCGCGTCGGGAATGAGGAGGATCGGTTCGCCATCGACAACGCGCCAGATCAATACGGCGACGCCAGCGCGGCTGCCCGAAGCGAGCGTCGCGCCATCGGGGCTGAAGGCGAGCGCGGTGATCGATTCGTCCCGCCCTTCCCAGTCGGCGATGAACTTGCCGGCCGCGTCCCAGAGGCGGATGCGATTGGCGATGGCGCCGGCGATCCACTTGCCGTCGGGGCTAAAGGCGACGGTCTGGACGGCGTCCTTGCTGTCGAGCGTGGTGAGCGTCTGGCGCGTGCGGGCGTTCCAGATGCGCGCCGCGCCGCCGCCGCCGTTGCTCAGCAGTCGGGCGCCGTCGGGGGAAAGCGAGACGGACGTCTTCGCCTTGGGGCGCGGTCCGATGTCGGCGTAGGCTTGGCCGGTACGCGGATTCCACAGATGGATGATGCGCTCGCCGTTGCAGGCGAGATAGTTGCCGTCCTGGCTGAAGGCAAGCGTGTTAATCTCGCCGTTCGGGATCTTGAGGCAATGGAGAATCTTGCGGGTCTCGAAATCCCACACCCGCACGGACTGCCACGAATCGCCGCTCGCCAGGAGCCGGCCATCGGCGCTGAACGCCAGCGCGGTCACTTGCATGGCATGAGCATTGAGCAACACGACCGGCTGTAACGTGCCCGCGTCCCAAACGCGCGCGGTCGTGTCCCAACCCGCGGAGACGATGTACTTCCCGCTCGGATGCCAGGCCAGCGCCGGCACGCGATCGGTATGTCCGGTCAGGACGCCGACGTATTTTCCAGTCAGCAGATCCCAAACGCTGACGGTCTTGTCCTCGCTGGCAGCCGTGAGGAGTTTGCCGTCGGGGCTGATCGCCAGAGCGCTGATCGGCTTCTTGTGAAAAGTGAGGCTTTTCGCGAAAACGGGATGGTGTCCCGGCGCGTCCCAGTAGCCGATCGAGCCGTCGTCGTGCCCGGTGGCCACGAAGCTGGGATCGGGATGGAACGCCAGCGCCGTCACCCAGGAGGGTTGCGGGATCGAAGTCAACAATCGCCCGGAAGAGGTGTCCCAGATCGACAGATCATCGCTGCAAGAAGCGAGCACTCTTGCGTCGCCGTTGAAAGCCCACAGGGTCTCCATGTCGCTCAAGGAATAACACGCGATCTGCTGACCGGACGCGGGATTCCATTTGCGCAAGCTGCCGGTTTCCTCGATGGAACTGAGCCAGCCGTCCTTGCCGAAGGCGACCAATTGCACGTCGCCGTCGGTGTGTGACCTCGGTTCGCCGAAGGTGCTCATGCTGGGCTTCGCCAAGGTCGGATTTAAAGTGGAGGTCATGCGCACGTCACCGGAGCATAGAATAAAGGGTAGTGCCCGCGTTTCGTGGGGGGAGTGCCAGCAAACTCCTGGGGGGCGTTGGCAACCTGCCCCACGATACGCAACATCCAACGGATGGTAAATTTTACAACACTTTCGCCCGCGTGCGGCCCCGTTTGGCGAGAACTTGAGGAAATCGCGGGCGAATCTCCGTTTTATTCCCTGCATTGTACCGCAAAGTCGACAAAAACGCCACAAGCGAAAGAACTTGCCTCATGGGAGAATTCGAGTACATCCGTTGGATCCGGCAGTCAACACCCGCCTGGCCGCGCGTGCTCGTCGGGCCTGGGGACGACTGCGCGGTGATCGAGCCCCCTGCTGTGGTAGGTGGTAAAGGCGGCCCTCTCCTCGTCACGACTGACATGTTGCTGGATGGCAGCCATTTTGTGCTGGCGGAGGTCGGCCCGCGCCGCGTCGGCCGCAAAGCTATGGCGGTTAATCTCAGCGACATCGCCGCGATGGGGGGCAGGCCATTGGCGGCGTTCGTCAGCGTTGGCTTACCTCGCAACAACGCCAACGCCAGCGCCGCAGAGTTGTATCTCGGCATACGTGAACTCGCGGACGCGTTCAGCACACCTATCGCCGGGGGGGACACCAACAGTTGGACGGGCGAGCTCGTCGTCTCGGTCACGCTGCTGGGCGAAGCCGGCTTCCAGGCCCCGATTCTACGCAATGGCGCCAAACCGGGCGATTGGCTACTCGTGACCGGGACTCTGGGCGGCAGCATCCTCGGCAAACATCTCGACTTCACGCCGCGCATTGCCGAGGCGTTGCAATTGCAGCAGCAGGCCCCTATCCATGCGATGATAGACATCAGCGACGGTTTAACGGCCGATGCGTATCACATCTGCGAAGAGAGCGGCCTCGGTTTGGTGCTGTGCGCGGAACAAATCCCAATCAGCGAAGCGGCCGGGCGCATGAACGACGCCCGGACGCCGCTCGAACACGCCATGACTGACGGCGAGGACTTTGAATTGGCGTTCGCGGTCGCCCCTGAGGACGGCGCGCGCCTGGTGCGGACGCAGCCCATCGACGGAATCATGTTGGCGCACGTCGGCGTGTTTGTTGGCGAGAAAGGGCTATTTCTGGAACAAGCGAGGACGCGCCGACCGATCGAGCCACGCGGATACAAGCATCCCTTCGCTTGAGTAACCATCGCGAACGTGCTCGGACCGGCATAAGCCCGGCAAACCAGTCAAACTTTGCCGCTCCGGCAAGAAGCACTCGGAAATAGCATTGCAGGGCGGACGAATTTTCGCGGGAGTTTATGGATCGTTCAGCCGATTCTAATTATGCCGTGAGTGCGGCGCTCGCCCCCAAGAGCCAGGCCGCAAGAATTCATTCATCGCATGGAAGTGCCGTCAGGCCAGCCGATGCAAGCAAGTCCCTGTGTGAGGGGCGCTGGTTGCGTCACGGGTTCGGCACGGTTTTCTGGGTCAAACCTGGTAAAGGAGTCGCAATGAAGAAGTTCGCTTGTCTCGCAATTGCCGTGCTCGGCCTCATGTTCACCGCGCAGGGCGTCAACGCGGACGGCTGGCGCAGCTCCCAATACGGCGGCTATCAGCCGTGGTGGAACATTTTCGCCAAACGCAATCCGTACATGTCGGTCGAGGAAGAACGCCTCCAGCGTTTCTGGCACGACTACTATGACTCGCTGAAACGCTACTACGGCATGCTCGACCGCATCGACTGGGTCGCCTACTACAAGAACCACGGCTACCAGATCAATGCCGGTGGCGGCGGTGGCGGCCACGGCGGTGGTAGCCCGAGCCGCGTTCAGTTCGCCCCGGTCTTCGTCAGTCCGCAGATGCAATGGGCGACGCCGAGCGCCCACGCCGCCGCGCCGTCGGGCCCCACCATGCCGTTCATGCCTGCCTATCCGAGCTACGGGCCCGGTCCCGGACCTATGCCCGGCCCCATGCCCGGACCTTATGGATACTGAGCGGACACCCCGCGCATGACTTGACTCGATCAACGCAACTCGCTTGACATCTGTGTCAGGCGAGTTGTGTTCATTTTTCTTCCTCCCACGCCAGATCACGCACGACGAACGGCACCTCGAATGCCACCGTGCGCGGCGCCTTTGTCAGGCACAACGTCGGCTCATCCTTACCAGTCGCTTTGGCCGCGTAATGCAGTTCGACCTCGAATCCCTTCTCGTTGTCCAACTGACGATACGACCCCTTGATTTGCCGATAACCCACCCCGCGCTGATCGACGAGCGCTAACCGCTCCATCGCGACATCGATCGCGCCGCGCACCGCAATGAAGCCGGGCCGCACGCGCACGATCGCTTGCTCGGGGGTTTGCGGCGTGAGCGCCTGCAGATTATCCAGTCGAAGACGCACAATGAGATCGCCTTCGTCGGAGGTATCCGTTTCCAGCACCTTGACCGTGATGCCGTGGAACCCGCGCACTTCCTTGCCGACCGCCTTGAGAACGCCCGGCACTTCGACCAGGCTCGGGCGCACCAACGTTGCGAGGCGGACAAGGCCGTGCAGTTCCTTGACTGACCGCTGTGGCCTGGGCCACGGGATCGCTTTCAAGTGCAAGAGCCCGCCGAACTGGATCTCGCCGACATGGGCCAGCAGGTATGGGATATGCTCCGGCGCCGGCGTGCCGCGCAGAAGCGGCGCTGTCCGCACCCACGTTTCACGGCCGTCCGGATCGACGATCTTCGTGATCTCGACTATCGGCAGCGTGGGGATCTCCAGACGCGGTTCTGGCCGCACCTCGACAGCGAAGATCGCGTGCGGGATCTTGGCGTCGAGCGATCGATCCGTCATCAACCAACGAACTCGCACCCGAACGCTATGACGCACGTCTTCAGTCCATACAGGGACCGCTGCGGCCGCGAAGACCAGACGCGGCGCCGTGAAAGGGCCGCCATGCCCCGCGCGAGCATACATGATCGGGATTCGTTCCTGTTCGCGTTGGCTGACCATCGTCTTGAGCCTGGCCGCCGCGAGAGCGTAGTCGCTTTCTTCCAGGAGCGCCGCGTCGCGGCAATCGCGCCAAGCCTGCCAGTACGGGACCGATCCCGAGTCGAACTTGCCAATGCGATGCTTGCTGGAGGTTGGCCCCAGGCGCAGTCCCATCAGACTTTCGACCTCGCGCAGCGCATCGACGACCGTGATGTTCTGAAACCGCAAACGAGTCGGCGTCGCCTTGACGATATCTTCGATGAGAACGCGATCCTCGATTCGCTCGATCAGCAGTATGGCCCGGCGTTGCGTCTCCAGATCGGCGTTTGTCATCGCACCGCGCAGCACGGGGATCGCCGCCTTGCCGAGTCGCTCCAGCGCCTTCGCGGCGCGTTCACGCTCGAGGTAGTTGCCGCTGCCGAGCTTTTTCGCCAACTCCGCGGCGCCTTCCTGCGCATGCGCGAAGACCGGCAGTATGAAGACCACGATCGAAGTGAGGGCAATGCGTCTCATCATAGTTAGACGTGAAGTATGACAATATGGTTCCCAACGGAAAAGCCCACGGCGACGGCGTGGGCTTTGATTTCGCATACCCGAGCCGGAGCGCCATGGACGCTCAGGCTCGAAAACCTCCTCACGGCACGTGCAGATTCTCGAAACGGAACGGCACGCCGATCGTGTGCGTGCGCGTACCGAACAGAACGAGATCGCGCGGCTCCGCCTGGCCGGGATTCGCTTGATAGACGATGGTGGCGGTGCGCGAGATGGAGCCGTTGACGAAATTCGTGCCGTCCGCCGTCACGCTGCCGGTCTTAAACTTCTGCCCTTTGGCGTCCACCAGATCGGGCAGATCACGCTGGTTGCCCGTGCCCGACATGCGCACACCGTTGGGGCCGATGACGATGCCGCCGCGGATCGCCACGTTGCCGCGGATAATAACGTTGTTGCCGTTGACGACGATCGCGCCGTTGAAGGGGTCGGGCGTGAGATTGTCCATGCTGACCTGGACTTCGATATCGCCGTTCTCCAGTTTCTTGACGGACTGAACTTTCAACGTGCCGCCGTTGGGACCATCCACCGATTTTCCCGCAGCGTTCATGACGTTCGCCATTTTCGCGACCACTTCGTTTTGCAAATCGACTTGCAGCGCGAGTTTGCCGAGCACTTCCTTCAGCAGTTTGGCGGCTTCGGGGCCTTCCTTGACGCGAATCTCCGTCAAACGGCTCGGCTGACCTTGCATGTCCCCCATGTCGATGAACATCTCGATATTCGAGATCGGCAGCGCATGTCCCGTCTGATCGAATAACTTGTCAAGCTGTGGTCGGCCGACGATGCCGCTGTTGAGCAGCTTCGGTTCGACGCTGACGAGGAACTTCAACGTCAGCTCCTTCGCCTTCTCGTCGCGGTAGACGGCCAATGCCGTCCTGACCGCGCCGGAGTAGCTGACAAACGTTTTCCCAGGGCCGCGCGGCGTCAACAGAATCGGCCCTGCCGCCACGGGTTTCGGCTGGGGATAGTAAATGCGTCCCTTGCCGCCCTTGTAGATATTAGGAGCGTTCGCCGCATTCAGATCCACCTTCTCCATGAGGTCCGCTGCCTCGCGCAATTGATCGAGTGCCTGCCAGAAGCTGGTCTTGCCGGTGTCGAGCGTGAGCTTCTTGTCGTTGATCTTGGTCGCGTCGCCGGTGAACTGGATCGGGTAGCCGCTGACGCTTGACAGCTCATTGATGGCCTGTTGAACCGTGGCGCCGTCGAGCTTGAGGTGGACCTCTTTGGGCACGAGGATTTGCTGCGTGACGAGCCGTTCTTCAAAAAGTCGGATTAGGTCGGCGATGCGGCGATTCGTCTCCACATCCGCCGTCTTGCTCGCGCGGCGAAGAGACTCCAACGCCGGAACGCCAATCGCTTCGAGTTCCTTGCGTGCCGACTCGCGTTGCGCAAACGAAACGTGGCCAAGCTTCTTGACGAGCGCTACGATCCTCGCGTCGTCTGGCGTGGGCGTCTGCCCAAAGATGAATGAACCGGCGATCAGGCAAAGGGCTATTGCGAGGGTCCACGGCCTTGCGATCATGGCTGTCTCCGTTCAATCGGAATGGCAATATCCAATCAATCGGCCATTATCACAGTTTTGGTGAACATTGCAAGCGTGAATTCAATTCGTTTAGTGTTCGCGTGGCGTCATGCGAGCGCTAAACGACAATAGGCAGCTCACTTCTTGATCGAAACCAAAATCGGCGCACTTGAATAGTGAACCTTCACCACGAAATTAATCGACACATTGGCAATCACGCTGATCGGCACATTGTCGATCGGCATCGCGTTCGGGGCCGCTTTGATTGTGATGAAACCTTTGCTGCCGCCGCCCAGCAGCGTCTTGCTCTTGCCCGTCACAATCGTGACGCCTGGCGGCAGCGGATTGCCGATCACCGATCCCAGATGTTGCAATAGGATGTCGAGGAACACGCCCTTGTCGTAGTCCGGCCGGCGCTGCACAGTCACGTCGATCTTGACCTCCTCGCCGGGTTTCAGCGTGATGTTGTTGGTGCTCGTCTCGACCTTGAGGATGTCGGACGGCGTCGTGACGGCGACGGTTTGCATGTTCACATCGAACTTGCCGCGTCCGCCGCCGGGCAGGTAGATTTCCTGATTCGGCGTGATGCCGCGCACGAGCGTCTCCTCCTTGCCGTCGATCATCGCCTTGGCCGTGCCGACCAATTCGACGTTGACCGCAGTCAAGTTCGCGTCCGGCGCAGCGGTGAGAATGATTACCCCCTGCGTCATCGTTGGATGAATCGTCAAGGCACTGGCCGTGACTTCTTTCGGCAGCCCCTTGATCGCGACCTCGACAGGACCGGTGAAGCCGTGCAGCCGATTGACGTGGACGTACCACGACGTCGAAGTGCCGGGGCCGATCATCGTCTTGTCGGGATCGCAACGCAGCGTGAAGTCCGGCACCGCCCAGTCCGCTTCGATGCAATACACCGACGACTCCGAGCCTTTGCTGTTGAGATCGCGCACGCGCAGCACGTGATCGCCGTCGGCAGTCGGCGTGAAGACGAGCGACGCCTCCAGGCCATGAGTGACATCGTTGGACGCCAGCACCGCGCCCTTGGGGCTCATGATTTCAAGAATGCCGTGCAGCGACGAATTGAGCAGCGTGCCGAAGCGGCGTGCCTTCAGCTCGAAGCGGATCGGCTGCCCTTTCTTGGCATCGAAGACGTAATGATCGATGTCGCGTTTCTTACCGATGCGCCCGTTAAGCCCCATCGGCAGCGTGACACGGTTCGCCTTGTCCGACTCGTCGTTCGGCTCCGCTTCGACGAACTGCGGCAGCTTGCTGACGATAAACGTCGCGGGGTTTGTCTTGACGCCGTTGACGTCGAGCTGCAATCGCTGCACGCCGAGCTGATTTGAAATCGGCAGCTTGAACCTGGGCAAAACGAGCCGCGCAGAACCGATCGGCTCAACGTCGATCACCTGGCCGGGGTTGCCCGCCATCGGGAAGACGTGCGAGACGTAAGGCTGATTCGTGGCCAGGATCGCGTAGACCCAGCGCGGATCGCCGTCGTAAGTCGATTCGCGAACTTGCAGATAATGCGTGCCGGTCTTGGCGATCTTGAAGGAGAGCATCGGATCGGCGAAGAAGAACGTGTCGTTGGCCGCCAGCTCCCGGCCGTCCGAGTCGATCAAGATCAGCATCGGCTTAGCGTGTTTTTGCAGATCGTGGATCTTGTCCTGTATGCGGGCACAGAACATCTCGAACGTGACGGTCTCGCCTTCTTTCGCCTCGAATTTGAAGTAATCGAGGTCCTCGGGCGATTCGAGCTTGCCCGCGAGAACGCAAGGCAACTTGACCGCCTGGGCCTGCGCGACGGCGTTGTTCGCGGGCGTTTCCATGACGACGGGGGCGTCGACGATAACGAGCTGCCCGACCGAGGAGACGGCCAGCGCGGTCGCGATGCGAAACTCGCGCACACCGAGCACGGCATCCTTGGCCACGGTCACCTTCATCTTGACGCTCTTGACGACGGTCGCGGGCGCCGGCGGAGCACTGGCGACTTCGGCGGTAATGCCGTCGCCTTCAAAGAGCGCCTTGTACGCGCCGGCGAAGTTCATCTGGCCCGTGACTTCCATCTCGGTCGTCTTGCCGCGTTCGAGGGCGACGGGGTATGCGTGCGTGATCATCGGGAATGAGGTTTGCGCCGTCGTAGACGAGACGAAAATTATCACGGCCAACATGGAGATCAGTATCGATCGCATGACTGCACCCCTTTTCGTTTAGCGCTCGCATCGCGCCACGCGAACGCCAAATGTGGAACTAACTATTTTTTCCCAAACACCGGCGCCGGCACCGCATCGCCGCGAAACGCCTGCATCACGAGTACCGGCTGACGCAGCGCCGCCCACGCGTAATCAGCCTTGGCGTCCAGGCCATTGATGCGCCAGCGTGCCTGCGACGTCGACTTCTCGCTGCCATTCGCGTAGCCTTCCGGCGTGATCGCGAGCCAGTCGGGTTGCTCCCCTTCGGCGGCGACGGCGAGCAGCGTGACGAGCTGGCGGCCACTTACTTCATCCCACAGACGCACCAGGCCGTCGAAGCTGCCAGAGGCGATCAACTTGCCATTGGGACTGATGGCGACGGCGTACGCTATCGAGCCTACCGGAAAGATTTTGACCGGCGTTCCCGCAGCGCCGTCCCAGGTGCGCACGGTGCGGTCGGCGCCGGCGGAGACGGCGCGCTTGCCGTCCGTGGAAAACGCGACCTCGTGCGTTGCTACGCCGTGGCCGCCTTGCGTCTTGATCTTTTCGCCGGTCTGCGTGTTCCACCACCAGATGCCGGCCTCGAAGCCCGAGGAGATCACCGACTTGCCATCGGGATGAAACGCAACAGCCATGACGTCCTCATTCATGCCGCTAAACGTGAAGACGCTCTTGCCGGTCTCCTTGTCGAACAATTGCACCGTGCGATCCTTGCTCGCGGACACGAGGCGTTTGCCATCCGGACTGAACGCGATGGCGTAGACGAAATCGGAGTGATGGTGATACTCCTTGAGGGTGGCATGCGTCTTCATGTCCCACAGCCGCACCGATTGATCGAAACTGGCGGACGCGAGTTGCTGCCCGTCGGGGCTGAACGAAAGCGAGAAGATCACGTCGTCATGACCGCGTAAGGTCGCGAGCAGTTTCCAGTCGCCGGTCTGATAGAGCCGGAGATCGCCCTTGGCCGAGGGCTGTCCGCCGCCGACCGCGAGTATGTCGCCCTTGGGACTGAAACGCAGATCGTTGACGGCACCGAGAACGTTGGTCATAACCTTCGCGGGTTGGCCCTTGACGAGGTCCCAGACGATCACCTGGCCATAACTTCCTGTCGCGAGCAGCGTGTTGTCGGGATTAAACGCGAGTGCCGTGATCGGAGCGAGCGGGCCGATCTTCAAGGCGAGATCGAGCTTGCCGCTCGCTTTCAGGCCGAACGGAATCGCGGACGGCGGGATCGTGGTCGTCGGTATCGCGACGTCGAGCTTGCGCGTGATCGCTTTCTTGACCGGCGCGACGGCGACCTCCATCGGCGGCTCGCCTTCCTTTGCACCCGTGTCGATCCAGCGTTTGATGAGGGCGATCTTGTCCTTCGACAAGGAATCGCTCTCCAACGGCATGCGCCGTTTGACGTCGGCGGTGACGAGCAGTTCATACAGCAAACTCTTCTCGCTCTTGCCGGCCGCGATCACGGGGTTTTTCGAGCCCTTCATGGCGACAGTGAAATTGTCGAGCGCAAGGCCGCCGGAGACTTCGACCTGGCGAACCTTGCTCGTCGAATGGCAGACGATGCAGTGCTTGCGCAGGATCGGGCGGATGTCTTGCCAGTAGGTGAGGTCGCTTGACAGACCTTGGGCGGTTGCCGTTGTGGGAATCACAGACACGGCACACACCAATCCAAGAATTCGAATTGCGCATCGCATGGTAGATGAACTTGGGAATGTACGAGCCGCGACCGTTAGGGAGCGGTTTCGCCGTCGCCACCCGCTCCCTAACGGTCGCGGCTCGTAAGATGCCTAATGATTGAACAAAAACTCGCGCGAGTTCAACAACGCCCACAGGAGATCCTGCAATCCCTCGCGCGCATTCGGCGCCTCGCGAATCCAGCGATGGGCACGGTCAATCTCGTCCTGGTTCGGCACGCGCGAAAGCGTCGTCAGGTACAGCTCCTCGACGATCTGCTCGTTGGTTTTCTTCGCCTTGAGCAGCGTGTCGACGCGCCCGGCCGGGTTGGCGATCTTCTTGTTGAGCGCGTCGCCGTTCAACAGGTGCAGAGCCTGAGCGATGTTCGGCTGCGTCGTGCGTTCGCACTCGCAGGTGATTTGGCGCGGCGGCCTGCCGAAGGTGTCGAGCAAGTACGACTTGACGCCGGCGTCGGGAAGTTGGATCGCGCGCGTGCCGAGCGGCAGGCCCGTGTACTTCTCACGCGTGCCGGTCGCGAAATCGAGCGCGTCGGCCATCTGCTCCGCCGTCAATCGCCGCACCGCGAAACGCGTGTAGTGGACGTTCTGGGCATCAGCCTCGTTGCCCGGGATCTTGATCGAGCTGAGCTGATACGCGCGCGCGTTCATGATCGTCCGCAGCAGATGTTTGAGGTCGTACTTGTGCTTGATGAAATCGGCCGCCAACGCGTCGAGTAACTCCGGATTGCTCGCGGGATTGGTGGCACGCACGTCGTCGAGTGGTTCGACCAGACCGCGGCCCATCAGATAGCCCCAAAAACGATTGACAATGTTCTTGGCGAAGAACGGATTGTCCGCCGCCGTCATCCATTCCGCGAGCTTGACGCGGCGGTCGATCGGGTCATCCATCGCCTCTCCGTCGAGCGGCCGCGACTTGACGACGCCGCCTTTGCGCGGATGCGTTTGCTCGCCGATCGATTTCAGATAGACGACCTGCTCACGGCCGAAGATGCCGAACTCCTGACTGCTCTTGGTGCCGAGGCGAACGAAAAACGCGGCCATGCTGTAGTAATCATCCTGACTCCACTTCTCGAACGGGTGATGATGGCACTTGGCGCAGCCGATGCGCACGCCGAGGAAGAGCTGCGAGGTCGTCTCCGCCCAGTCGGCGGGAGTGCGGGCGACCATGAAGTAATTCGCGGGGCCTTCGGTGAAGGTGCTGCCCTCGGCGGTGACGATGTCGCGCACCATCTCGTCGATGCCTTTGCCGTCGCGGATATTGCCGCGCACCCAGTTATGAAAGCTCCACATGCCGCGTTCGTTCATCGAGGTGCGATCGATGCGCAAAAGATCGCCCCATTTCTGCGCCCAGAAATCGACGAACTCGGACCGCGCCAGCACCTTGTCGATGGCTTTGGCTCGTTTGTCCGCCGACTTATCCGCCAGGAAGGCACGGACCTCGTCGGGCGTCGGCAGCGTACCGATCGCGTCGAGGTGAATGCGGCGGAAGAATTCATCGTCCGCCGAAAGTGGCGACGGCGTCAAGCCGAGGTCTTTCCACTTGGCGATCAGTTTCTCGTCGATGAAGTTATTCTTGGCGACATCGGGATAGGTCGGAAACTTCGCATAGGGAAGCGTGACCTGCGCCACCGTCGCCTGGCCCATGAAGCGCACCATGATGTGCGTCTCGCCACGGCCTTTCGCGGTAATGACGCCGCCGGGCGCGACCGAAGCGACGCCGTCGTTGAGCGTGTCGAACTGGGCGGTCGCCGTGACGTCTTCGACCTTGCCGTCCTTCCAGGTCGCCTTGACGAGGATCTGCTGTGATTCACCAGGTACCATGGTGCGCCGCGCCGGCCAAACCTCGATCGACGCGGCTTCGGGATCCTTGACACTCGCTTCCGGGGCGCCGTCTTCTAGCCACCGTTTGAAGCGGTCGAACTCGCGGCCATTGGGTTTAATGCGTTCGCCGCCCCCATGCTCCATCAGCAAAGCGGGCTTCATGATCAGAATGCTGCGTTCCGGATCGGACAGGACAACGCGGCGTCCCTCGGCGCTTTGCACGATCTGCGCGTGATCGAAGAGCGGATCGAAGCCGAGCAAGCTTAGCTTGAACCCGCCGCGGCCGTGTTGCGCGCCGTGGCACGCGCCTTGGTTGCAGCCCGCGCGCGTCAGGATCGGCACGATCTCGCGGGTGAAGCTGACGGGGATATCGGCAGCCGCCTTCGCCACCTTCACCGGGATCGTTTGGCTTTTGCCATTCGATTCGATGGTGACGGTCGTCTGCCCATCACCGACGGGCCGCACGATGCCCGTCGCGTCAACCTCGGCGATCTTGGTGTTGGCGATTGTGTACTTGGCGCTTGATGTCAGCTCCCACGATCGACCGTCCGCGAACGCGCCGAGGACGCCGATCCGCTGCTCGTCGCGCGGGCCGCTGAGTTCGATCTCGGCGGGATACGTCATCAGCTTCACAAGTGTGGCCGTCGGAGGCTCGGCTTTCTTCGGATTCACCGGCTGTGCGGTCAACAGGCTCGGGATGGCGAAAACGGCAACAAGCGCGATGTGAGTGAATCGGCTCATGAAACATCCTCGAAAAGTCGGCCAGAAGCGGAAGCAGGCGGGTAATAGGGATATCGTGCCGAAAAAAGGCACGGTTGTCAAGCGCTAAGCCGCGAGCGGCAATATCGCGTCTATTTTCGTTGCACCCGCAGCACACGCGGATGGCCGGAAAAATCGTAAATCGTTGGCGCCAGTTCGAATTCCGCGATGGCCGACAGCATTTCACGCGCCGGCTTCTCCTGCGGCGAGCCGATTTCGACGATCAGATATCCGCCGGGCAAAAGTCGCGATCGGCTCTCCGCGATCAAGCGTTCGAAGACGACGAACCCGCCGGGGCCGCCCTTCAACGCCAGATGCGGCTCGTATAGACGCACGCCAACCGGGAGATTGGGCACGTCCTCGTCGGCAATGTACGGCGGATTGCTGACGATGAAGTGAAACTGCTCGTTAGCCGGACGCGCAAGCGACGGAGCACTTGCGTCGGATCCGTCGCTTGCGCGTCCGGCTAACGTGTTCAGCGGCGCGAAGAGATCGCCTTCGAGAAAGCGGATGCGTTCGGCGACGCCGTGCTTGGCGGCGTTTTCCTGGGCGATTTTCAAGGCATCAGGACTCTTGTCGATGGCGACGAGATCGGCCGTCGGATGACGTTTGGCAATGGCGATGGCGAGATTACCCGAACCCGTGCCGATGTCGATAATGTGCGGGTTCGTCATTGTCTTGGCAAACGCAAGGCATTCCATGACGACGTGTTCGCTATCGGGTCGCGGGATCAGCACTGCCGGCGATACCTTCAACTCCAGCCCGAAAAACTCCTTGCGCTCCACCAAATAAGCGACGGGACATCCTTCGATGCGTTTGCGGATCAGCTCGCGGTACTTTTGTTTGACCTCCGGCGAAGCGATCTCGCCGTGACGCATGCCGTAGAGGTCGATGCGTTTGCCGCCGATGACGTGTGCGAGCAGCACTTCCGCGTCGAGGCGCGCGGAGTCGATGTTCTTGGTCACAAGATGCTTGGCGGTCCAATCCAGAAGTGCGCCGAGAGTCCAGACCTGTTCCGTGGCGGTGGACATGAGAAGGGCCCTGTGTTTTGCCTTCTAGCGCTCGTGTGACGTCATGCGAGCGCTAAACGTGATCGGCCTCATTATCGCACATCACGCCCCTTCGGCGGAAGCTACGTTTTTCATTACGCTCTCCGTATTCGACTCCGCAAGCTTCTGTTTCTTCTCGGCCGCGCGCAGCGTGTCCACGACGACCGCGAGGTCGCCGGCGATAATGGCGTCGAGCTTGTACCACGATTCGTTGATGCGGTGATCGGTCAAGCGATTTTGCGGGAAGTTATAGGTACGGATGCGTTCGCTACGGTCGCCAGAGCCGATCAGACTCTTGCGCTGTGCGGAGCGGGCCTTGTGGAGTTTCTCTTGTTGATACTCGAACACGCGGCTGCGCAAGACACGCATGGCGCGATCGTAGTTCTTGGTCTGGCTGCGTTCGTCCTGGCACTTGACTTCCATCTCGTCGGGAGTGCCCTTCTTGTACCAGATGCGAACGGCGCTCTCCGTCTTGTTGACGTGTTGGCC
>SXGR01015732.1_pt1 | contig 26078 bp, 9 predicted proteins | sample 3174711 | NCBI WGS metagenome assembly SXGR01 (sample SAMN11356860, study PRJNA531348) | freshwater metagenome | isolation source: freshwater sample F1-60 | place: China: Fuxian Lake, Yuxi | collected 2017-12-25
ACCGCCATTGGTATCCGTCACGGAAAACGTGATCGTCGCCGTGCCGAACTGATTTGTCGCCGGACGAATCACCGCCGAGCGGCTCGATCCGATTCCGGAGTTCGTAATTCCCGAAAGAGGCACCAACGCCGTGTTTGACGATGACACTGTTACGACGAGATTCGTCACATGCGTCTCCACGTCGTTGACCGAGTAAAAAATCGTCGGCGACGTCGTGTCCTCGTTGATCGAACGGTTACCCGTGTCACTGATGGTCGGAAGGTCGTTCACGGGTGCGACATTTACGGTGAACTGTTCCACCGTGGACAGAACCCCGTCACGAACAGTGATGGTGATGACCGCACTCCCTGACTGGTTCGTCGTCGGCGTCAGCCGCACCGTGCGATTCGATCCGGCTCCACCGAAGACGATGCTGGCGTTTGGAATCAGCGCGGGATTGGAGGATGACACGCTCAACGTGAGCGCGGTCGCAGCAGTTTCGGGATCACCCATCACAAAAGAGAGCGGGCCTACGACCGTGTCCTCATTCACGCCCTGATCGGAAATGTCGCTGATTGACGGCGCGTCGTTTACGGCATCGATCTGGAGCACAAACGAGTTGCTCACCACCGAACCATCCCCATCCGTCAGCGTGCGGGTGATCGTGATGTTCCCGCTGGCGTTGAGGGCGGGCGTAATCGTCACATCGCGCGCACCACCAACTCCGCCGAAGACGATGTTTTGCGGCGGGACGATGGCAGGGTTGGATGAGAACGCGCGCAATTCGAGATTCTCCGGCAGCGTCTCGATGTCGCTTACCGCGAAATTGATCGGCCCCAGCACCGCGTCCTCAGCGATGGTCCGATTTGAAATCGGCTGCAAGACTGGAAGGTTGTTTCCCCGAACGATGGCCGTGGCGGTATTGTTGGAGAGATCCGGATCTAGTGATGGAGGTCTTGCCGTGGTTTGCACCGACAACGCACCCGAAACCGTGACGCGCGCCACGATGGAGGCGGTCGCGCCCGCCGAGGGGTTCATGGAACCGAACACACAGGTGACGCGGCCCGCGAGGTTGGTGCAGGTTCCGCTGGACGAACTCGCGGAGACAAAGGTCATTCCCGCCGGCAGGACGTTGGTCACGAAGAACGCACCGGCGGTCGATGGCCCGCGATTGGTGACGGTCATCGCGAGAGTCACGTTGTTGCTGATAATGACCACCGGAGCGGACGGAACGAGCGTGACAGCAATGTCTGATGCGGTCGCAACCGTCGTCACCGCCATCGCGGTGTTATCCAGCGGCAACTCATCAGGCGAGTACCCGCCCACCGAAACCCAGTTGGTGGCCGAACCACCCTGATTGAGCCGTGCAACCACCGTCGCCGTTACGACGACGTTGGTGAAGACATCGCCCGGAACATCGCCCAGATCGCAAGTAACGACGCCATTGGTCTGCGAGCACGTTCCCTGAGTGATGGAAGCCGAGACGAAAACGGCCCCTGCCGGAAGTGCGTTCGTAAACCGCACGCCCGTGGCGATGTGGCTGGAGAAATTCGTGATGTAGGTCGTGTAGGTAATGTTCGAGCCCGCGACGAGGGGCTCAGGCAACGCGACGACACTGACACCAAAGCTGGTCGGTGGAGACACCCTGCCCCACCACGTGCCCCAGCGTTCCAAGGAATTCAGCGGTGCCGCCGCGTATTCCTGAAGCGTCCACAAATCCGTGTCGTTGCGCGGATCCGGCATGGTCGCGCTCCAGTCGCCCCAGAGAATCAATTCGCCATCCGCCACGGTGAACTTCGCCTCGCCTGCCTTGAGCACGGTATCCGCGCTCAACTGCCCGAGACCGTCCTGATAGCTGTGAAAAGCATAGTTCGCGCTTGGAAACTGGTTTGCCGCAAATCGGGTATAGCCCAGCAATACATCCTCGTAGCGATTCACACCGATGCTCGGGTAAGCGAACATCTTCGCACCCGTCGGATCGTCCATGCGGCCGAACTGAAGCACCGTGCCGCCGGGAGAAAAAGACCACCACTGCGCCGAGACACGCGTCGGGTTGTTGGTCGGAAGGAAGACGTGGTGCGTCGCCCAGAGCGCGCCGTTGCGATACACGACGTTCTGAATACGCGAGTCCGTGATGTATATCCGATTCGTCGTCCCAGCCTGGAATGCCAATCGGCCGTCACCCGGAGCCTCACTCGCCCAGCCAGGAAAACCGAAGTTCGCGCCAGCCGCAATGTAGAGTGCCTGCCCGTAGTCGTTGAACAGAGGTTCATTCACCGGGCCGCTGATACTCAACACACGCAGACGCCCCAAGCCATCCACAGCGAAGCTGCCCACGTTTGCGACTAGAAAGTTCGTCGGGGAATTCTCGTCGTAATGCACGGCGGGGATCGGCGTCGCGGGTTCCTGATCAGCACCGGCAGGCACCACCGGATAATGCGACCACCGATGATACACCGGTGCCGCGCCGGAATAGACGTTCGTGCGGTTGAACGCGAAGATGTCTGTATAATCGTAGTACTGGCCGGTCGCGTGCATCATGTTCGCACTGATGACCACCCAGTCCCGGCTGAACCCGATGCTCGGGGAAACCGCGTACACGCCGTCATTCGTGTCCACCTGGATGCTGTGGAGATGCCAGTTTCCGGTTGGGTCGGACGTCTGCGAGATGCCAAACAGCAGGTGCGCGCTGCTCCTGCCCGGATTATTGATCGCCGCCGTCAACCACCGCTGACGCGACATGTCGTAGAGGATTCGAGGGTCAAACACGTTCGACTGTCCGACCGTGCCCCAGAACGCATCCAATGACACCGTGCTGATAGTGCCACCGTTGCGATTTTGAATCCGCACCTGGCTGCTCAACATTACCACCAAGTGATTGGAGCCGACGGCGCCCTGCGTGTCCGGATTGAAGGTCGTCGCGTTGTCCAGCAACGCCTGAAAAGTCGCCGACGCCGGTGGCGAAGGTAGCGCGCTGGCCGCAGTCAGCAATGGCGCGGAGCCACCGCCCGAACCAGTGTCGGACGCGATGGATGTCGTCGAACCGGAGCGTGGCTTGGGCGCATCAGCCCGACGCTTGCGCACTGCCGCACCCTGGGGCTGCTGGGCAACGTCGGAGAAATTCACCACCGCGCTGGACTTCACAGCGCCAGCAGCACCACGGCGCACGGTGGACTCCTGCGCCCCCGCCGTCCCCTCCACGCCCATCACCGCCACCAGCAGGCACGAAAGTGCCCACCGGACAACCTGGGTCAGATGTCGTTTCATAATTACGTCACCGCACATTCCACCGCAGCGCGACCTCTCCAAGCCGCTCCGCCGTGATCTCAAAACTCATTCCGCCCGCACTCGGTACAACCGCACCGGCAGGCTTCCCGACGGATCGTGGACGGTGAAGTCGCCGCCGGTTCCCTCCACCGTCGTCAACGTCGTCCATCCCAGCGGCTCCGCCCCGTCGCTGTATTCCAACGTGTAGCTGAGGTTCGCCACCGTGGGAAAAGTCACGTTGATGCCACCGCCCGCAACGGCAATCACCTCGATGCGCGGCACCACGAGCACGCGCAACACCGCCGGAAGACTCGTCACAGTGCCACCGGCATTCGAGATCGCAACCCGGTACGTGCCCGCATCCGCCGCGCTCACAACTTGAAGCGTCAGCACCGCGTTCGTCGCGTCGGCCAGCGGCAAGCCGTTGAAGGTCCATTGGAAGGTTATCGGCAGCGTGCTCGCCGCCGTGACGGAAAAGCTCACCTCGACGCCGTTTGTCACTGTACGACCGACCGGCTGCACCAAAATGCTGAGGGGAACTATCTCCCGCACCGTCACAGTAAAGGAACTCTCAGCAACCCCACCTGCCGCGTCTGTCACACGCACCGTAATGGTGGTCACGCCGTGCCGCCCTGGTGCCGGCGTTATCACCAGAGTTCGTGCCTCTGAATTCCCACCGAATGCAAAACTGCCCGCCGGGAACAACACCTCGTCCGATGCCGTGGCCGCAACATCCAGCACCGCCACCGGCGTCTCGACATCGCCGACCGTAAACTCAGCCGGCGCAGAAACTGTGTCCTGATTCATCACCACAGAGTTCAGCGCCGAGATGGTCGGAAGGTCGTTCACCGGCAGCACGACCACCTCGACCGTGTTCGTCACCGCACCGCCGTCCGGATCAACGACGGCAACTTCGATCAGCCCGGAGCCGGACTGATTGGCTGCGGGCTGGAACGTGAGCATTCGCTCCGCTCCATTGCCTGAAGCCGACAAGTCCTCCGGCAGAATCAGGCCGGGATTCAGCGACCTCACGAATACTTGAAGTGCACCGGGCGGGCTCTCCGCGTCCAGAACCGTGAACAGGAGATTGGTGAGCCCAGCGTCTTCAAGAATGGCCATCCCGTTCAGCCCGCCAATCTGAGGCGCATCGTTCACCGGCAGAACCGTGATGGTAAACTCCTTCGTCACGACCCTGTTGCTCGTCCCGTTGTCCGTGAGCGTCACGGAAACCTGCGCCGTCCCGGACGCGTTCGGGAACGTGTCGAACGTCAACGTCGCCGTCGCACCAGGGCTCGTGTAGTTCACGGAGACATTGGTAACCACAGCCAGCGCGCCGGAACTCGCGCTGACTTGCAACACCTGCAACTCGTTCGTCGCGCCTGAGTTGATACCACTGAGACCGACGCTGTGCGCGCCGGAATCCTCCACGACAGTCACACCCGGGATGTCATCCATTTGGGGCGTGTCATTCACCGGCATCACAGTCGCAACAAACGAGTCGGTCGCGATCAGCCCGCCTGCATCCGCCACCGTCACAGTGATGGTCGCCGATCCAAAGGCGTTCGTCACCGGTTCCACTGCCAGCGTCCGCACACCATCGGTGCCCGACCACCGCAGGCCATTGGTCGAAACAACCTCCGGATTGTCTGTCGTCACCGAGAGCACAAGACCCGCAGCCGCAGTTTCAACATCACCAATCGTGACACCCACAGATGAGGAGGAGTCTTCGTTGAGAACGATGTCGGAGATGTTCGAGACGGTCGGCTGGTCGTTCACCGGATTCACCGTCACCGTGAAGGTGTCCACCGCCGTCAATCCCGTGGAATCCGTCACACGGATCGTGATCGTCGTAATCCCGGTCGCATTCGTCACAGGCGTCACCCAAACCGTCCTCGAGCCTCCGATGCCACCAGTCACCAATCCACTCGCTGGCACCAGCGCCGTGTTCTGCGATTCCGCCGTCACCGTCAGGCTTTCGACGACCGAGTCTTCATCCGCAATCGTGAATGCCAACGACCCGGTAGACTGATCCTCATCAATGACCTGATCCGCCACATCCGAAATCACCGGCAGCACTCGCACCACAACCGTCGCCACGGCGCTTGTAACAACGCCGACGGCATTACTGACGCGAACCCGGTAGTCGCCGCGATTCGCATAACCAATCGCAGGCAGCGAAAGCGTCGCAGCCGTCTCCCCGGGCAAGTCCACGCCATCACGCTGCCACTGATACTCCAAGGGCGCGGTTCCCGACGCCAGCACTGTCAGCGTAACGTTGTTCCCATTCGTGAACGTCCCGCCCTGCGGCGGCGTCACGATCGCCGGCGACTGAAGCACTGTGACGACCGTCGACGCAGCGTTGTTGGTTGGAACGAAATCCGCAGACTCAGAAAGGAGCGTAAACTGGTTTGTCAGCGTCCCAGGCAATCCGGTCGAGACGCGAATGCTCACGTCAACGGTCGTGAACGCATCGATCACGGGCACCAGACAGCGGACAGTTCCGTTCGCCAGTTCACAGCTGCCAATCCCCGATGTCGCCGAGACGAACGCCGCGCCCGGCGGCAGCGTGTGCGTGAGCAGCGCGTTCAACGCCGAGTTTGGGCCGCGGTTGGTAATCCCCACCAGATGCGTGAGCACCTGCCCGGTTCCTGTCACGCCGCCCCCACCCGCCACCAGCAGGCCCAGGTCCGCTGTCACCGTCGCATTGAGCGCCAACGCCGAATTATTGTTCGTCGCATTCGAATCAATTTCATCACTCAACACCGAGACGCTGTTGGTAATCAGCCCCACGAGCGTCGGCGAGACCGCCAAGAGAATCTGCGCGGAACCCCCAACAACCAGCGCACCAAGGTTGCAGACCACGGTGCCTGCGAAATTCGAGCAGGCGCCTTGCGTTGGAACAGCCGAGACAAAGGCTGCCGTCGCCGGAATCACATCCGTCACCCGGACATTCGTCGCCGCGTTCGGCCCCCGATTGGTCACCGACAACGTGTAGGTCAGACCCTGGCCGACGAGCGGAAGATTCGTGGATGCAACCTGACTCACAGCAAGGTCCGTTGGTGGGCGCGCGAGGGTGACGATCTGGACTGCATTATTGGTCACGACCAGATCGCTCTGCGCACCAGCCACGAGAATCGCATTCGTGAGCAGTCCCGAAACACCGGGCGCAACGGTGATATTAAACGATGCGCCGGCACCAGCTGCCAAGACACCGAGATCACACGCAACAATCCCCGAAACGTGGGCGCAGCTCCCGGTGCTGCCGGATGCGGACACGAACGTCACGCCGGCCGGAAGCCCGTTCGTCAACCGCACCTGCGACGCAACAGCGGGACCGCGATTCGTCACCGTGATGGCGTAAACGAGATTGCTCCCCAAGGCGACGCTCGGACTGGAACCCGTCGCAGTCAGCGCCAGATCCGCAATCGGATCAGCCGTCGTAATTTCCAGCGACCAGCCACCCTGAATGGAACCGAGCCCGCCCACCACGCCGTCAACGACGTAGAGCGACCAGGTGCCGTTCGGATCGGTGCCACTGAAGACCGACAAGGACGCGCCGAACGGAGCCGCCGGCCCCGGAGTCGGAAACACATCCGCCACGAACCCGTAATTGCTCGGCCGATATGTCCCCGCGGAAATCGCGCCTGAACTGGGCAGCGGATCCGCAGCCCCGTCATCAAATCCAAGTGTGGAACCGCTCATGCCGGACGCCCCGGCATCGGACATCAACATGACATTCTGCCCGCGCGGGCCGACAAGGAGTATGTCGAGGTCCTTCGCAAATTCGTGAACAACATTCGAAAGCGTCACAGTCACTTTGAACACCGACGCCGTGAGGCCGCTGACCAAGATCGTTGACGGATACGGATTCCCCTTCCCGGGCGTGCTGCCGTTGGCATCCGCCACCGTGATCGTCCCCGGATTCACAAACGGTACAGGCGCCCCAATGAACGCCGTGCTCACGAAGTTCGTGTTGTCAGCCGGGCTCGTCTCGTTCGGAACACCGACGGAGAAAGCCCACGCGCGATTCGTGTAAGTGCCGGTGGCATTGGCACGAAGCGTAATGTCCACCGTCGCACCGGCATCCTGCGGCATGTCATCGAGCAGGCAGTAAACGACACCACCGCCCACATCGCAGAACCCCTGCCCGCCGCTTGTGGCATAAGAAACGAATGTCACCGCGGCTGGAACGGGATTCGTCACCCACACCAGCGTCGCCATGGTCGCGCCACGGTTCGTCACTGAAATTGTGTAGGTCACGTTGCTCGACACCGGCACCGGGTCTTGCGACTTGATCATGCCCACCACCAGATTCGCAGACGGCGTAATGATGACCTGATGATCCTCCACCTCGCCGTCGTTCGCCAGTCCTTCGAAAGAAATCCCACCGGACGTGCAGAAACGGAACCGGGCGTTGCGAGTAGCCGACGACGCAGACACCGGTACGGTGATCGGAACGAGATTTGTTCCAGGCACCAAGGATCGAGCCGTCGCCACCTGCTCACCCGCATCCGCCCATGAACTGTTGCCGTTGAAGTCAATCCACGCCTCAAGGAAGCCATTGGTGGATGCCACAATCTGAACCAGCGTCGTCAGGCCGGCTGGCAGGCCCGCCAGCGGGAAGAATACTCCATCCTCATCGTCGGTGATCCGGTTGTCGTCGCCCGAAGCGGAAGCGTTCGGCAGGCCGTTGGTCTCCGCGTCGATGCCCGCACCCAGGCGCACTCCGGCAACCACACGGTGCCGGGCGCCATTCACCGCCAGCATCGACGGATAACCCGTCGCCGGCGCATCACCGAAATCCATGTCGAACACCGCCAGCGTCACGACCGCGCTCGTGCTCACGCCCGCGACGTTCGAGGCCACCACGCTGTAGATCCCGGCATTCGAGCCGAGGACATTTGTCAGCGTCAACGTCGTGTTCGTCTGCGTAGGCAACAGGTTCGTCTGGTTGAAATACCATTGAAGCCGGATCGGAGCTGTCCCGGCGACGGCGGCAGAAAAAACAGTTCGCGGGAAGCTGGAAGGATTTGTCTGCCCGACCGGCTGCGTCGTGAAGAACGGCGGCACCAGCACATTTAACGTCGCGTTGCTGCTGGTGACCGTCCCCAGGATGTTGCCCACGCGCACTTGATAGGCTCCCACATGGTTTGTCTGAACGTTAGTCAATACCAGGCTCGGTGCCGTCTGCCCGACGATGTCCGCGCCGTTGAATGTCCATTGATACGCGAACGGCCCTGTGCCCGTCGCCGTCACCGCGAACGTCGCGCTGCCGCCCTGGAGCACCGTGATCGACTGCGGCTGCGCCGTGATGCCCACGGGATGGAGAATGGACAGCGCCGCGACCACGCTCGTGACAGAACCCACCGCATTACTGATGAACACCGTGTACGGCCCCTCCTTCGCCATCTGGACGTTCGTGATGGTCAGAGTGCTGTTCGTCGCCGCGACCAGATTCGTCCCAAAAAACTTCCATTGATACTGAATCGCCGTGCCCGTGGCCGTCACCGCGAAGTTCGCTGTGCCGCCATTGGTCACCGCCACCGGAACCGGCTCGCTCACGATCGCCGGGAACAACAGCGCGTTCGCCGAAATAGTAGCGGAATTATTCGCCGGCTGCAGGTCCACTTGGTTCGCGCCCGCCACCACCGTATTGGCGACCACTCCTTCGATTCCCGCGACCACGGTGATAGTAACCAGCACCGTAGCGCCGCTGTTCAAGGTGCCGAGCGAACACGCCACTGTGCCCGCCGAATGCACACACGCCCCCTGCCCTGCCGTCGCCGAGACAAAAGTCGTCCCGGCCGGCAACGCATCGCTCAAAGAAACACCGGTCGCAACCGCCGGCCCGGCGTTGCTGACCACAACGGAGTAAACTTGGTTGCTGCCCACCACGACCGGATTGCTCTGCGTCAGTGAGGCGATAGCTACATCGGCCACCGATTCGATGGTCACCTCATAATCCTCAACCTCGCCCCCAATCGCCTCGCCGGTCACCGCGAGGTTCTGCACCGTGGAAAAACGGAACCGCGCAAACGTCTGGCCGACACTGGCACCGCCAGGAACCGGAAAGGACAAACTGTTGGTGCCGACCACCAGCGCGCGATTCGTGAAGACCTGTTCGCCCGCCTGTGCCCAACTCTGGTTGCGATTGAAGTCCACCCACGCGTTCAGGAATCCGTTCGTCGAGGCCACCACCTGAAGATTCACCGTCTGCCCGATGCGCAACGTCGTCGCGAAACTCACGCCATTCTCGTCGTTGGTTCCGTGAAGGTCGTCGCCAGCGGCTTCTGGATCGACGTAAGCGTCCGGCTCGAAATCAACTCCACTTCCAAGGTAAACCTCCGGAAGAAGCCGATGCCGCGCACCATTGTCGGCCAGTGTCGATGGGAACGGGGCCGGCGCATCGCCGAAATCCATCTCGACGACCGTCAGGTTCGCGACCGCGCTGGTCACCACTCCGGCGGCGTTGCTCACCACCACGGAGTAGGCGCCAGCGTTGGTCAACTGGACGCTCACCAGCACCAGCGACGTGAGTTCCTCGTCGGCCAGCAGGCTCACGCCGTTGAAACGCCAGTTGTAGTAAAGCGGCTCGGACCCGGTCGCGCCGACGCTGAACGTCGCCGTGCTCCCGGCGAGATTCGTGAGGCTCACCGGCTGGGTTGCGATCGCCGGCGGCACAAGGACAGTCAGCGTCGCCAGCGCGCTTTCGATGGCACCAACAAGATTCGTGACCCGCACCGTGTAGCCGCCTTCATCCGAAAGTTGCGCGGCGGCAATCGAGAATGAAGCGTTCGTCGCGGCTACAATGGCACTGCCCGAGCGAAACCATTGATACGCCAGCGGAGCCGTGCCCGAAGCTGTCACAGAAAATGCCGCCGCAGTTCCATTCGTGACCGTGCGGCTGACAGGCTGCGCGACAATCGACGGCCCGTTAATCGCCGTCACTGAAGTGTTCGCGGAGTTGTTGCCCGGCACCGGATCGATTACGCCGCTCGCCGCAACTGAAGTCATGCTGACCGCGCCCTCGCTCACGGGCTTAACCGTGATTGCAACCGTGACGTCAGCCAGTACCGGAACATTGCCGAGATCGCAAACCACCTGGCCGCCCACTTCAAAACACGAACCCTGCGAGGACGAAACACCCACGAAATTCGCGCCCGCCGGAAGTGCGTTCGTCAACATCACGCCGGTCGCCAGTGAAGGGCCGAGGTTGGTCAATGCGACCGTAAACGTAAGGTTGCTGGTGACTGCTACGGGATTCGCCGAGGCGACCAACGTCACGGACAAATCCGCACGCGGACTCACCGTGATGAGATAATCCTCGACCTCGCCGTCCACCGCCGGCCCGGACGAAGCCAGACCTCCCACCGAGTCAAACCGGAACCTCGCCGGAACAGCACCGCTCGCCGCTCCGCCGGGAACGACGATCGCGAGGACGTTGGTGCCGGCAACAAGCGTGGCGTTGGTAATGACTTGGTCGCCCGATGCGGCCCAGTTGCCGTCTTGATTCCAATCCACCCACGCACTGAGAAACCCATTCGTGGATGCCACGACTGTGACGGAGACGCTCTGGCCGACGACCCAAGGCGTCGGGAAGGTCACGCCGTCCTCGTCATCCGTGCCACTGCTATCATCCCCGGTGGCGTTGACTCCGGGCAGGCCGTCCGCCTCGACATCCACTGCCGTCCCGAGATGAACACCCGCGAAAACGCGATGCCGCGCTCCGTCACTCGCACGCAACGTCAGGTATCCGGAGTTCGGCGCATCACCGAAATCAAACGATACGACCGTCAACGTGGCGACCGTGCTGGTAACCGAACCGCTGTCATTGGAAATCACCACATCGTAAGCCCCGTCATTCGCCGGACCTGCCGGACTAAAAGCAAGCGTCGCGCTCGTCGCCCCACCAACCACGATGCCATTGCGCCGCCACTGATAAGTCGGCGCAACCGAACTGCTGGCGGTGACGCTCAAGCTCGCGGTATCGCCGTTCGTCACCGTGAGGCTTTGCGGCTGCGCAGTGATAATGGGAGCACCGAGCAGATGCAATTCAGCGGGGGGCGCGCTCGTGGCGACGTTGATGTCATTCGCGACCGTCACGGTAAACGACGCGCCTTCATCCGCCGGTGCCGCCGAGGCGACGGTGTAGGTGGAATTCGTGGCACCCGAGATGGCCGCGCCGTCGCGATACCACTGGATACTGAACGGCGGCGTGCCGGTGACGCCGACCGTGAAGTGTGCCGCCTGGCCGCTCGCGACGTATTGGTTCGCCGGTTGAGTAATGATGCCGACGGGTTGATTGAACGAAGCAGGCAAAATCACGCCCGGCTTGTAGCCGAAGAAATCCACATCCACCGCGCCGCGCTGCGTCGTGCTGTTCATGCCCAGCGCGAGATAGTTCGTCGATGGGAGATCGGTTCCCGTTCCCGCCGTGACGTTAAACGTGGCCGGCGTCAATGCGCCGTCCAGGTAGATGCTGACCCGGTGCGTGCCAGGATTCGTCCCGTTGTCCTCAATGGTGATCCAGAACTCGTGAAACGCCGTGGGGTCTAGCGGAAGGAGATTCAACGTGCCCGTCTCTCCGGGGTCCACGTTGTTCGTCCGGAAATTCCCGTTGAGATGATTCATGTGCAAACCCGCCTGCCCAAAATTGTAGTTCGCGCTGGTGCTGGTGTCCTCGACCGCCTGGTTCAGGCTGAAGCTGACGATCATTCCGCCACCACCCGTCTGACGGAGACTGAACATGCCCTTCGCGTCGGCGTTGTTTACCAGGCCATGAGGGGCATTGGTCAGTTCCATCCACGGGTCGCTTGCGGGAGTGAGTCGCGCCCGGAATGTCAGTGTCACGCCATTGTCGAGCAGCGTGGCCGCATTGGTGACGGACGAATCCTGCACAAGGTTTCGAAGGAAATTGAACCGCCGGTTGTTGAAAGTGCCTCCAGTCGTCGTCGTCACACCATCCTCGATGGTCATGATGCCATTCGTCGCACTTACGCCGCCAACGAGACCGTTGCCGACACCGCGACCGTCCCCTGACCACGAGTCCGACTCGTGATTCCAAGTTCCATCCAGCGCCGCCGTCAGGCTGCTGGCAATGCCCACGCCCTGGTAATTGTAAGTCCAGCCAAGCGGCGGCGCGGGATAGACGGGATCGTTCGTGAGTCGGACCGTCAACCGCGAAAGCGAACTTGTGACCGCGCCGTCTCCATTCGACACCACGACCGAGTAGAATCCCGCCGCACTCGTCTGAATCGCCGTCAATGCCAGCGTGGCGGCGTTCCCGCCGGATATATCGCTACCATCCTTGCGCCACTGATAGGCCAAGGGAGCGGTTCCGCTGGCCGTGACTTCAAAAGTGTGGCTGGTGCCTTCGATGACGGAACGGCTGACAGGCTGGACATCGATCTGCGGAGAAACCGCCCGGAGCGACAAAGGCAGCGCAACGAGCAGCAAAGAGATGAACGAACGAACGCAGCCGGCGACAAAGGTCGCGCGCGGCGTTTCCGTTACGGATAGGTTCGCTCTGCTAGTACGACAGAGAGCTGACATACATCGGTTGCGGCGGTCTGATTGCTGGATACGACGATTCCTGACAGTCACCGTTGTTCGGGCTTCGGGAACGGTTGGAGGCTACCGGGCCGAGCCCGTTTTGCAATGCCTAAGTCCGTTCACAGTTGCTTGTTAATCACCGGACTATCGGCTGGAAATCGCCGTCCATAGAGTCGCCGCTAAAGAAGGGGCCGAATGCTCCTCATGGGAAAAGTCCGCATCGCCTGCAATCAACAAGCTGAACCGGCAATGCGAGAGCTGCCAGTGACACAGTGTCAGGAGACCGCAGGTGAGAAATCCGTTCGGCTCGTGCCGCTGCGGACAGGGTCCGACGCTTCAGCGCCGGTTCCCGCCGCGCGAAGATTGCCCCTGCTTGCCGTTTCCAGCACCACGTTGGCGGCGTCCACCCCGTCCGCTCCGGCCGCCACGCCCACCACGACCGCCGCGGCCCTTGCCGGGCTTCTGCGCAATGCCGGGTCCGTCCGCAGCGGAGCGGAGTTGGTTTCGGACGGCTTCTGATCCATGCGCGGCGGCCATGTGGATCTGAAGGCCAAAGGGCATCTTGTTGTTACAGATCGGACAGTTCATGATTTGACTGGTTGCGCGGAGTGACCGCGCGGATTGCTGGGCCGATCCTGAAGGTTCCGGGGTTGCGCCACAAGTCACGAATTGCCGCCTGTCGCCGAAAGGTGCATGTTGCCGCCCCGAAGCGCCGCATGGATTGCGTCGCTCCGCCCCTGTTCACTTCGTCACGGAATGACTATCGAGCCGTTCAAGAAAGCATCCGATTAAGAAGCATCGAACTATGAAGACCACCACCAGCGGCACCGTGCTGTTCGCCGGCGCCTACAACCTCATTCGTACGCTGGGCAGCGTCGCCGTTCTACTGGTGGCCTTCCCAACTTTCCTCAGCGCGAACACCAACGCGCCGCTCAACCTCCGCATCTCCGTGTCCGGCTCCGGCGAGCAGCGCGCGACAGAACTGCGTTGGACGAGCATTCCCATGGCGCGTTACCTCGTGCAAACGCGCGACACGCTCGACGAAGCAACTCCGTGGCAGACCATCGACATGGTTCAGCCGCCCGGCACGAACGGGTTGTTCCTGCTCGCACCCGACAAGCTGGAGGCCGGCGCGGAGGGGATTCGCCGCAACCGCTTCTTCCAAATTGCGCCGCCTGTCCCCGACATCTTCACCCTCGAACCCTCGGTGCTCCCGCCCACCGGCGGCGTGATGTATCTCACCGGCCAGTGTCTTGATCCGAACGGCGTCCTGCGCATCGAGACGGACGGCGGGTTCATCGATCTGCCAGCCACTGAAGTTTCCTCCGGCGTCTGGCGCGTGAACGTGCCTGCGCTGCCTCCGGGCCGCTATACGGCGAAGTGGAGCTTGAGCGAATTGGACGCTTCGAAGAGCGCACAGGCGTTCTCCGTGGGGAATGACATCCATTTCGGCCAACGCCTGCTCGAACCTCCCGTCACGCCAGCCGGCGTGCCGTTTTTCAAATCGGTGACGGGGCTCGACTTGAACATTGATGCGCTCGAAATCCAGGAAGGGGGAATGAACACGGGAGCGCGGAAGCTTCCAGGCGCACGTTCGGCGGGCATCGCGAGATCGACTGCCGAGCTTCGGGTTGAGGAGGTGGACCTCGCAATTCCCGGACGCGGCCTGGATTTTGTTTTCCAACGCACCTACCGCTCGCGAACAGCACCGTCGAATTCCACGATGGGCATCGGCTGGTCGCACAGTTACGAAATCCGCGTGGGGAATTGGAATAGTGCCTCCGGCCATTTCGACCTGTGGGATGGCTCAGGACGAATCGATACCTTCTTCCGCGGGACCAACGGCATCTATTCGCGCGACGAGATTTTCAGCGAAGGCTCGGTGTCGAACACCACCTTCACCCTCACCTTCGCAGACTCTGGGAAATGGATATTTCATCCGCTCGACGGCAGCGCGCAGGCAGGGAAAATCGCCCGCATCGAGGACCGCAACGGCAACGCGATGCTTTTGCATTACGATGGCCAGGGTCGTTGCGCGCAGATTGTGGACACCTTGGATCGCACCAACACGCTGGCTTACTCGCCGGATGGCTTCGTCTCGGCGGTCACCGATTTCACCGGACGCTCCGTTCGGTATGGATACGGGCGCGTCGTCAACGGCCTTACGCCACCCGGGGTGCTCACGACGATCACAAGCCCGCCCGTGATCGGCACACCGAATGGCAACGATTTCCCCAACGGCAAAGTTCATAGCTACACCTACTCCCAGGGTTTTGCTGATGAACGGCTCAATCGCAACCTCACGTCCTGCATCGACGGCAAGGGTCAGACTGCCTGGCAGGTGACTTACCGGACGAACCAGGATCCGGCCTCGATCGGTTTTGACGCGGTGGGCTTGATCCAGCGCGGCCCGTACCGGACTAAGCTCGTGCGTGTGGCGCAGACGCCATCGCCCCAGAACCGCTTCGCCGTGATGCGCTGCATCGAGAACGACGGCCTGGGCAATGTGGCGGAGTATTTCTACGACTCACTGAACCGGCTGGTGACCGAGCGCGAATTCACCGGCCGCGCCAATCCCGATCTCGTCACCACGGACACGCAAAACCGGCCCACCGGCAAGCTGCGCCCGAACGATCCAGACTTCTTCGAGACGACCCACGAATGGAACGCGGACTCGCTTTGCACACGCACGGTGCATCCGCGCGGCGATGCCACCGAAGTCGTGCATCAGCGCGCCTTCAACCAGAACTCCAGCCGGAGCAACAAAGCGAAAGCGCGCCTGCACGACGGCGACCCGCGCGTGATCCGCCGCATCCCGTGCTGCGGTGGTGCCGATCTCGACGGCGACGGCACCTGGGACATCACGCCGCTGACGACGCGCCTTGAGTTTGATGAGCGGTTTGGTTCGCCCGCTACCGCCAAGAGCAGCGGATGGAGCTTTGGGCATGGCCCGCGCCAGAGCACATCACTCGACGGTTCCAGGACAGCGCCCGTGGTGGACTTGCCCGGCGACCGGAGCGGAGCACGGATCATCACCGACCGGGACTCGGGTCGCTCGAAGGGATTCGGCTTCGTCGTGTCGAGCACCGACCCGCGCGGCAACGTCTCCACCGCGACCTACGACGAGCGCGGCAACCTGCTTCACACCGAGATACTGGAGCGCAAGAGCGGCTCCGTCATCCACGCGGATTACGAATACAATGCTCGCGGACAGCTAAACTCCATTACCCCTCCAACCGACGCCGCTGGCTGCCGGCAGGTGGATGGCTACGAGTATTACGACGTTCCCGGCGAGTTGGGCTATGGTTTCCTGAAGAAGGCGATCAAGGACAAGGGAGGCAGCCAGGTCTGCGGGACCACACAGCATTTCCTCATAGCCACTAGCTACGAATATGACGCCGCCGGCAACGTCGTCCGCTGTATCGACCCGCGCACGAACGACTGGCTGTTCACCTACAACAGCCTCGACCAACTCACGACCCGCACGACGCCGAACTCGTCCTTCGGCACGCTCGTCCGCATCACGACGACCTTCACCTACGACGCGAACGACAATCTCGTCCAGGTAGACCACGAGAACCGCGATCACACGGGCGCGCTCAACGCAACGAATCCCTGGTGGACCTCGACGTATGAGTTCGACGCGCTGGACCGCTGCACGCTCATCGGCCACGAGCTCACCCACACCGTCCAGCAAGGCCAGGGCATCGGGCGCCGAACCTTCGCCTACGACGCGAACGACAACGTGGTGACGGAGAGTTCCCCGGAAGCGGTGAACGGAAACGATCCCTCGAACATCGTCCTTCACGAATACGACGAACGCGACCTGACGCTGCGCACCACCCGCGCGCCCGGCACAGTCATCGCCACCTCGGACGAGTTCGACCGCGACGCCAATGGCAACTGTGTGCGCATCCGCAACGGCGTCGCCACCGGTGCCGGCGCGGCGGCGGGCGCGGCCGTCACTCTCCTGACCTACGACGGCTTCAACCGTTGCGTCGCCACCACCGATGCGATGGGCAATGTCTCCCGCTCCGCCTTCGATGCGAACGGCAACCTCATCTGGACCCGCCTCGACGGCGAAACCAACGACCTCTCCGGCGGCACGCTAAACCGGCGCTTGTCCGAGACGCGCCACGAATATGATTCCCTCGATCGCCGCGTCCGCTCGCGTGTCGCGTTCTTCGACATCTTCACCGAACTGGCGATCAGCGACGGCGAATCCACGACCACCTTCGCCTACGCGCCGAATGACCAGTTGCGGAGCCGCACGGACGACAACGGCCGCGTCACGCGCTACGGCTACGATTCCGCCGGACGTCTCGCAAGCATCCTCGACGCCGCAGGCAGTTCGACCACCTACGGCTACGACGCGAACGACAACGTCACCAGCGTCACGCAGCTCGACCGCTCGGACATCACGCCGCAAACCGAGCAGCGCTTCACGATGACGCACGAATACGATCCGCTCGATCGGTGCGTGCGTTCCATCAACAACGTGGGCAACACCGAGCTCTTCTCCTACGACTCGAAAGGGAACCTCACCCGCCGCGTGGACCCGAACGGCACCGCGTTCAGTTGGGAACACGACGGTCTGGGCCGCGTGACCGTGGCTCAGGGAGACGTGGACGGCGACGGCCTCTTCGAGCCGAACGAAGTTCTCGGCACCAACGACTGGGACGACAATTCGCGCCTCCGTTCCTCCACCGACGCGAACGGCAACCGCACCACCCGCTTCTACGATTCGCTGGATCGTTGCATCACGGAACGCTTCGCGGACAACACGGAGGTTCATCTTGTCTGGAGCCCGCGCAGCAATCTCATCCTCCGGCAGGACGCCAACGGCACCGTCGTCTCGAACAGCTACGATCTGCTCGACCGCTGCGTGCGAAGCGACATCGCGCCCGGCACGGGTGTCGCGGCCACGACGACCTTCGAGACCTTCCGCTACGACGGAGCCTCACGTTGCATCGAGGCGAGCAACAACGTCTCGCGTCTGGAGTTCACCCACGACTCGATGGGCAATCGCGAGAAGCACAAGGCGGATTGCTTGATGATGACCGCGACCTTCGACGGCGAAGGCAACCGGCTCTCCCTCACGTCGCCCTCGCAACGCACGGTGCTGGTCAGCTACGACGCCATCAACCAGCCAACTGCCATGAGCCTCTCCTTCGCCGGGCGCACCTCGCTGCTCACCTCAAACGCCTACGACGGGCCCGGTCGGCTTGCACGAATGACTCGCGCCAACGGCATCAACACCCGCGTCCGCTGGAACGGATTCCCCGGCTCCGGCCAAGCGGCGGACGACTTCGGCTCAGGCCAGGTTCTCAGCATCAACCACTCCCGCACCAACGCCGGCCTCGTGGTGGACTCGCGCTCCTTCAGCTACGATCGCGCGCAGAACAAAACGTTCCGCGCCCAACTGTCGCCGTTCTCCACCGGCGGGCCGCTCCAGACGAACAGCTTTGCCTACAACAAACTTCACCGCCTGCAACGCAGCCGCGTCAGCGGTTCGGTAAACGACTACTCGCGCATCTACGTGCTCGACAACAACGGCAACCGCCAGATCGTCGAGGAGAACGGCGTGCCCGCGACCTACCAGATGGATGCTGCCGTGCCGGCCCCGGCGGACTTCCAGATGAACCAGTATTCGCTCACGCCCTTCGGCGCGCTCCACTATGACGCGAACGGCAACCTCATCTCCCGCGACAGTCCGACCGGCCCGACGGTCTTGCGTTACGACTATCAGGACCGGCTCGTCTCCGTGGAACGCACGGTCGGCCCGGCGCTGGTCCCCATCGTCAGCTACACCTACGACGCCTTCGGCCGTTGCATCAGCCGCACGACGCATCCTCCGGCGCCCCTCTCGTCGATGACGACACAGTTCATCCTCGATCCGGACGGAGACGACGATGCGATCATCGAGGAACGCGAGAACGGCCAACTGCGCCGCAGCTACGCCGTGCCCCACGTCTTCGAGCAAAAGGGCCGCGTGATGATTCCCGCCGGCGGCACCGCGCTCTACCATCACGAGGACGATCTGGGCAATGTGCTTGCCCTCACCGACGGCACCGGGGCCATCGTTGAACGCTACGAGTATGATGACTTCGGCGTGCCGCGCTTCCTCGACTCGAAGGGCGCACCGCTCACCGCGAATGGCGCGGCTGTGACCGAGTCGCCAGCAGGAAACCCCTTCCTGTTCCGCGGCATGGTTTTCGACGGCCTTACCCAGTTGTATCGCGAGTCGCCGACGCGGCGGCCCTACAGCCCGCATCTCGGCCGCGCGCTCTCCGGGCGCTGGGACGGGGAGTATTCGGACGGCTCCGCCTTCGCCTGCGATAATCCGTGGTCCGGCGGCGGTGGTGACGGATCCGGCGGCAGCATGCGCGCCGGTGTCAGCACTTCACGATCGAACATCCGGACGAAGCGAGGCTTCCACACAGGCAGAGGCGATCCGATTCATGGCGTGGACATCAAACTTGGCTACAGCGCACGCGCGCAAGGCGACCCGATTCACGGTGTGGACATCAAGCTCGGCTACAGCGCGCGAGCCCAAGGTGACCCAGTTCACGGCGTGGACATCAAACTCGGCTGGGCCGCACGGGGCGGTGGTGGTGGCCGTGTTCAGGCCCAATACAACCCGAAGGAAGTCGGAGTGGATAAATCCAAGGTGATCGTGCGCGGATGGGACCCGGAAAAGAAGGAGCTGTTCGAAGGTCGCGTGCTGAAGAAAGAGGAAGGCGGACGCCACACGCCTTTCCACAACCGCACCAGCTTCGGCATCCTGCTCGGTGGACATGGCGGTTGTGACGAAGACGTCGTGAGTCCCCGCGATTCCGGTTCCGGACTGGCGACCGGCCGTCGCTGGCGTCCCGGCCGGCCGGTGTATGGCAACATCACGTTTGAAGGTGCCGAACTGCGCGGGCACCGCGACGTGGGCGGCTACCGGCTCTACGGCCCCGGCCAATCGCACTGGGGCAGCGCGCGCCTCAAGACCCATCACGATGTCGCGATGAACTCCATCCGGAACATGAAGTAGGACAAGTATCGAGGGCGGTGACAATGCGCGTCTGCCCGCTTCACAGGGCGATCTCGCTCCAATAGGGTTCCGCTCAACGAAACCGTATTTGGTATGCCAACCACAAATGCAAAAGACGAACGAACCCGCAGAATTGAACTAACGCTTGACCTGGGTAATGCATCTGCCCGGGGTAACATTCGCGCGATGCTCGAACTGATGGCATCCGGCGCACTGTTCGACAGAGGATCGCTGATTCTTGCAGCAGCCAACGGGAGAATGAAGGTGATCCAGATCATCCTCAAAAGCGGTCATGTTTCGAGCGGAGATAAAGGCTTTGCGTTGTGTCGAGCCATCCAATGCAAGCATTACAGAATTGCTGACATGTTGGTTCGCGATGGCGCCAACCCAAATTGCAAAGAAGGTATTTTCCGGACGCCACCGCTTGTTTTAGCCGCCGACTGCGGAGCCTCGGAACTCGTCGAACAGCTTCTGATATTCGGAGCAGACGTAAACAGCTTCGAGGCCCCCATCGGAGGGATCTTATTGGGGAATCCAGTCGAGCGTACCGCGTTGATGGCCGCCGCAGTGAAAGGACGCGAAAGGATTGTTCGGATTCTTTTGTCGGCCGGAGCAGATATCTCGGTCCGGAACGCGGGACAGAAAACAGCCTTCGACCTGGTAGCTGGCAGGAAAGATCGTGTTGCGATTGCGAGGTTGCTGTCGAAAGCGTCAAAGCGCAGCGATGAGCTTCACGAAGCAAAGGGCCAAATCGGCTCAAAAGCAGATGCGCACCCATCACTGCGGGAGACGCTCAGAAACTGGCCGGAAACCCTCGGATGGCTCGCGCGCCGGTTGTCAAAGGATTCGGTGCCGTATCCGAGAGTCAAAAAGATGGATGTGTATCAGATTACCGTGAACGAGGCGGTCGAATTACTCCGCAAGATGGGGAAAAAGCCCGCTCACAGTATCACGTCGTTGCTTACTGTCGTTCGCGAACTGACTCCGAAAATTGACGAAGTCGGAGGCTCCATCGTCCTTATCTGCGATCCCGCTCACGGATACATGATTGGCGCGGCACCTTGGGACGACAAGTTTGAGACCCTTCGCGCATTCAAAACTGCCTCGGCGAACTACGAAGTAACCAACCGCCAGTTGATTTCGTTCCTGAAGCGACTGGACCAACGTCACCCATTCGCGATTGAGAGGTGCGACAGTCAAACAATTGGCGGGCGGTTTACCGGTCAGATTCTTCATCCGGCAGCTCTAGCAGACGAGTTGGCGAACTTTTGCCCGTTCATCCTTGAGGATTTTGGGGGGCAGAAGCGATTGCTCGCGAAATCGCTGAAGGAGAATGGAACCTTCACGCTCTCGTGGAATTGAACGTCTGAAAGCGAAGAGCTAGATCGCGTTGCACGGAGCTTTGACGTCGAAGATGCAGCCCTGGGAGCGAGGTCCAATGGCCCAAAATCACTACAACATTTCACCCGCGACCTGGCCTCCCGGTCGCGCCTGTTACTCAGGGCAGACTAGCCGAAAGAACTGGGCTTCGAGACTGCTTGAAAGCCTCGCTTCGAGGCGATTATCGAGTTCAACTGCGCGGGTCTCCAGTGGTTTCCAACCGCGCGCGTCCGTTAGATCGCGGCTCGTCTCCAGTGCGCAGCCACAACCCGACGGCCAGCGGAGGACGATCTCGCGCGTCCTGGGATCGAGGCGATTCTCCAATGTCGGCCGGCGCAAGGACCCGGCGGCGATAAACACACCGTCAGTCTGGGTCACCACGTAGGCGAGAAAGGATGCGGTCTCATTGAGAGTCGAGCTGTCGAAAACCCTAACGAGCGGAGCGCCGCCCTTCCCCGGGGAAACGATCAGTTCATGCCGACCATCGCCATCGAGATCGCCCGTGGCCACGCGTACGCCGCCTGCGAATCCCGCCGGGTACGGGAAGAACGACCGAATCGATTCTCCCTGGCTCCGGCTGTCGAAGACCTTAACGTGCGGACCAGCCCCCGCGTCGGCACCGGTCACAACGTCCGCGAGCCCGTCGCCATTGATGTCCCCGGATGCCACGAAGATGCCACCGGAGAACGCACCGCCGTAGGCCAGGTAGGACCGGATTTCCTCGTGGCTCTTTCCAGAGAAGACCTTCACATGCCCAGCACCAGCGCCGCTCCCAGTGATGATGTCCGCCAGTCCGTCACCATCGACATCGCCCGTCGCCACACGCACCCCGCCGCTGAACGTCGGCGGGTAGGCAAAGAAGGAGGCGAGATCGGCACCAGTTTTTCCGTCGAAAACTTTGACGTGAGGGCTGGCCCCGCTGTCGGCACCGGTGACGATGTCGTCGATGCCGTCGCCGTTGACGTCGCCCGAGGCCACATAGACTCCGCCGAGGAAGTTTGGGCCGTAGGGAAGGAAGGAATGCAGTTCGCTTTGATCCCGCCCTGAGAACGCCCGGACATGCGCGGCACCGGGGCCGCTGCCGGTGACGAAGTCCGGCGCTCCGTCGCCATTCAAATCTCCCACCGCCACGCGCACGCCACCCTCGAATCGAGCGGGATAGGGGAACAGCGACGCCACCTCTGTCTGCGCCGGGCTCGCGAACGCCTTCATGTGGGCGAAGATGCCCTGATCCGTTCCAACGAGAATACGCCCTTGTGCTGCGCTGGCCGGGAGAGGTGACGAGAGTGATGACAGGATTGCTCCAGTGCCGACGATGACTATGGACAGCGATCGGCTGACGGTGTAGTTCGAGTTTTTCATTTTGTTCAATACAATCGTGAGAGCCACTACGGCTTCTGCTTCACCTCATCGCCGGCCAGGCGGAAGTTTTTCAAACAATCGGTCAACGAGAGGAGCTTTCTCCACTCGGTTGTCTCTCCGTCCACCCAGCAAGGCTGCAAGGGGCTCATCTTTTCATCTGGCCGGAAGCGGAGCACGCCCGTCCCCGGGCGCAGAAAGGTGAAAAAGTCCGCAGGCCGCGAACACCCTGAAGTCGCCTGCCTGCGCAGCGTTTCTGGGGTCGGGGACGGCCGCACTCGGTCCCCCCATCGCCCACATCCCAGAACCACGATGAAATGATGCGCCCTCGGCCCGCCATTCCGTCATCCCCGCTGCAGCGGATTGCGAGGCTTTACAACCACCGGGGGTGATGCTCTTGTTGTAAGCGGATGCAGGCTGTTCCCACAACGAATTGGCGCGCGCTCCGGGAGATTGGGTGGTTGACACCCAAGGAGCGTCGCTATGTGCCAGGAACCCCGTCCAACCATCAGGAGGAATGAAAACGCCCCGCCCCCAGACGCCATCCCGACGGACCGGCTACACATTGATCGAGATGCTCTTCGTGGTCGCGATCATCGCGATCATCGCCATCATGCTGCTGCCAGCCGTGTCCAAGGCCAAGGGTCGCAGCAAACAAATCGCCTGCCTCAGCCAGTTGAAACAAATCGGGCTCGGCTTCATCACTTATGCCCACGACCACGGCGACCGTTTTCCATTCCAGGTTCCCGCGAAAGAAGGCGGCACGGCGGAACTCCTCCAACTCGCCCGACAGACGCAGGACGACATCTACTACGCCTACGCGCACTTTCAGGCCATCTCGAACCAGGTGAATGAACCGAAGGTCTTCGCGTGCCCCGCGGATTACCGGCTCCCGGCCGACTCCATGCGCGAGATGCGCAACGAGAACATCAGCTACATCCTCGCGACCACGGCAACCTTCAGCGATCCGGACTCCCTGCTCGCAGGCGACCGGCACATCCGCGACGCGAACGCGCATGGCTCCATCCTCAAGTTCACCGGCATCAGCAAGCCGGTGTGGACGGCGGCTGGACATGAATTCAAAGGCAATCTCCTCTTCTCCGGCGGACACGCCGAACGGACCGGCAACGCAGGACTCGCCGCAGCGATGTTCAGCCCGAAGGGACCTGTCGTAGCCTGGGTGCCCACAGCGGAGCCGATTCCCACACCCAGCACGAGCGGTTCCAGCACCGGCTCAGGTGGTACATCCAGCAGCGGCGGATCGAGCGCCTCCAAGAACGCCAGCGAATCCGAACGCGGATTCAGCATGTTGAAGAACTTCTTCGACGACCATCGTTCGGCGGGCAACACCTCACAAGGATCGTCCCCTCAACAACCCTCCGGCCCGCGCGCACGCAATCGGCCCGCAGGTGCTGCTGAGGAACCGCTTCTCGCCAGCCCCACGCCAGCCCGGGAACCCTTCGCCTCCAACCGCCCCCCGGCCGTTGCAAAACTTCCGCCCGGAAACCCCGTTCCAGACGAGGAGATCCCGACCTCGATGGACACTGCCGGGCAACTGCCTGAGATCCTCGCCGTGCTCGCCGATCCCGACCGCTGTCCCTGGTGCTGGTGGCTGCTCCTTGGTGGCACGATGCTGGTGGCCATGTTCCTTGGATGGCTCGTTTACCGGAAACGAAGCGCGCGCGCCAACGCCTCATGGACACCCGAGTGGCAGGTGCCCCAACCTCCGGCGCACCGGTGACCGACGACTCTCAAGAGCCCACTACACTCTTCTACACGGGCCCGCTCGTGAACGCGGAGATGCTCGTCGTAATGCTTGAGAAACACGGCATCACCGCGCGACAAGAGTTTGAAGATCCATCCCTGCCCGACGAAGGCGACCTCAGCCGTCCGACGAATGTGCTCGTCACACAATCCGACTTCGCGGGAGCCCGGCGCCTGTTCTACACCGAACGAGAAGACGAACTGTGACAGGCCATCGGCCCGGCTGAATCACGGCTTTCGCAGGCGGAAGTAACGTTGAGCAGGACTCGGGGAAGTCGTGATGGAGATTTGTCCCGCGTTGGTTTGATACGTCGTCCCCACCGGTGCCCAAACCGTCGGAGCAGGCGACACTGCGAGACTCGTCGTCTGGTCGAGGACAAACCCCGTCGCATTGGCCGGCCAGTGAACACGCACATTGCCATTCGGCAACAGCTCCACACTCAAAAGCGGAGAACCCGGAGTTTGAATCGCCTGCACCAGGCCCCAGAAGCCGCCGGTCAATGCGTAGATACCGCCTGCCATCGCGCCGGCATCCGGCTGACCGATCGTCCCGCTGATGGAATACTGTCCGCCGCTGCTGGTGCCGCCGCCGCCGTCGATGGTGAACCAATCGATGGAATAGGATTGCGCAGCAGCAGACGTCGCGGCCACGCAGAGGCCGGCCAGGACACCAACAGGGAAAAGCGATTTCAAGTTCATGGGTGCAATGGGTTGGAAGTTACGCCCAGAGAACTAACACAATGCTCCGCCCCGTGGAAGCGCGAACTCAGAGAATCACGCGGCGCATGGTTACCACGGTTCCCATCGGCGGACCGCTTAGCTACACTTCGCGCACCTTATGAAGAAGCCACGCAAATCTTGGCGCGAGAAACTCGCGAACGACAACGGCCTTCCCCAGGTCAGCGAAGTCTCGGGTTCAATGTCGAAGAAATGGGGTACCGGAAAGATGGTAATCCCGGCACCGCGCGAGGTGGACGAACTGATGCGCAAGGTGCCGCGCGGAAAGCTGACCACGATCAACGAGCTTCGCGCCGCGCTCGCGCGGAAGCACCGGGCGGACTTCGGGTGCCCGATCACAACCGGTATCTTCGCGTGGATTGCCGCTCACGCGGCGGAGGAAGCGATCGCCGAGGGGCGCAAACGAGTCACGCCATACTGGCGCACGCTGAAGACAGGCGGGGAGTTGAACCCGAAGTATCCGGGCGGCATCGAGGCGTTGCGCGAACGTCTGGTCGCCGAGGGACACGAGGTGATCCAGCGGCGCAAGAGGTTCTTCGTGGCGGACTACGAGCGGAGACTGTTCGTGCCCTGAGCGGAGCGCAATCGACGCGATCCTCCCTGCCCTACCCCGTCCGACCGAGGCTGCGGCATTGCGGGCATTCGCCGAGTTCGACAGTCGCCCGCATGAAGGTGCGCAGGTGAAGCTCGATGGGCGCCCAGAGTCCACGCTCGTCACCCACACGCTTGCAGGAGGGACACAGTGGATGGACAGGCGAGGACGCGGTGGAAGTTGCGGAAGCAGTGCCTGCGATGGCGTCAGGAGCAGGAGTGTTTGCCGCACCAGACAACGGGACAACCTCCACGGTCGTCACCGCCTCCGCCCCATCGCCGGACAACGCGTGGCGAATCTCATCGCCCAAGGAGTGCAAATCCCCTTTTGGAACGTGCCCGGCTGCTCCGTTCTCAAACATCTCGACGATGAGCCCGGGATCGGTTCGATGCGTGACGAAGATAAACG
>SXGR01629638.1_pt1 | contig 26075 bp, 25 predicted proteins | sample 3174711 | NCBI WGS metagenome assembly SXGR01 (sample SAMN11356860, study PRJNA531348) | freshwater metagenome | isolation source: freshwater sample F1-60 | place: China: Fuxian Lake, Yuxi | collected 2017-12-25
CCGACGTTCGGTGGGCAGCCCGTTGTCGGCCCACCCCATCGGATAGAACACGGCCTTGCCGCGCATGCGCTGATACCGCGCAATGACATCAGTGTGCGTGTACGAAAACACATGCCCCACGTGTAGCGATCCGCTGACCGTGGGCGGCGGCGTGTCGATGGCAAACACCGACTCGCGCGGGGCCTGCCGATCGAACTTATAGGTATCGCCGGCGTCCCAACGGACGCGCCACTTCTCTTCAAGTCCTTCAAGGACGGGTTTTTCAGGAACCATTAAATTATCGAGGACAGTCGGCTACGACTTGATCCGACCGATCTCCTCGCGGATGAGCCGTTCGGCAGTCTCCAGCACGATCTTGCGCACCAGTTCGTTGGTCATGCGTCTGACCACGCGCTGTACCACTTCTTCAACGTGGGCCTCGGACAATCCCGCCCCGCCCAGCGTCTGCGGACGCATCTCGACGCCTTTTTGCTCGGCCGCCAGCAGCGCGGAAAACACGGTCGCCAATGACATGGGTTCGGCTGGGGGCATCGGCGTCTCACGTCCGGGAGCCGCAGCCGGTGACGACCTCGCGGGCACTGGTGCGGGTGCGGACGCGGCGGTGGGTGCCGGTGCGACAGAGAGATCCCACTCCACACCCGGCGTTTCCTCACCCTCGAGCGAGGCAACCAGCACGTGAAGGTCGGGCGATGGCTCAGAGTCGGGCGCGCCCACAAATTCAAGGCTTGCAAGGGCGATGGCGAGATCGGGATCCGAATCCGCCTCGTACGGCACGGACAAGGTGATCGGCGCCGGGCCTTCAATCGGCTCCAGCGCCGGCACCGGAGTGAGGCGCTCCGTGCGCACTTCAACCCTGGGCATGTCTGCCGGCCACAAGTCGGCAGGCTTCTGGCCGAACAATAGGCTCCGTACTGTTCTGATCAAATGCCTCGGCTCAAACGGCTTCACGAGCACACCTTCACAGCCTGTCGCGCGAGCCCTCGGCTCGTCAATTGGCTCAAAGGCCCCGGTCAGCAGCAGCACCGGCACGTGCGCCAGGGCCGGTGTGCGTTTGACGTGTGCTGCCACCTTGTACCCATCCACATCGGGCATGCCGACATCCGCCAGCACGATGTCTGGAGTCTCGGCATCCAGGTGCGCAATGGCGCTCTGGCCGTCGCTGACCGAGATGACGCGAATGCCCTCGTCGGCAAACGTCAACTCAATCACGCGCTGAATCGTCACGCTGTCGTCGACGAGCAGCAATATGGCCATCGGCTACACCACCTCGGCCCGCGGCTGCACATTCTGGTTGATAAAATCCACAATGGCCTGCATCGGAGTGCCCGGAAGGAAGATACCTGCAATACCCATCACCTGCAGTCTTTCGCGGTCCACGTCGGGAATGATGCCGCCGACCACCACTTTCACATGGTCTAGGCCCTGTTCCTTCAGAAGCGCCATAACGCGCGGGCAAATGTGCATGTGCGCCCCGCTCAGGATCGACAGACCGATGACATCGGCGTCCTCCTGCAAGGCCGCCGCCACAATTTTCTCCGGCGTCTGGCGCAGTCCGGTGTAGATCACTTCCATGCCGGCGTCACGCAGGGCGCGGGCGATGACCTTGGCGCCACGGTCGTGGCCGTCCAATCCTGGCTTGGCGATCACAACACGAATAGTTCGCATTAGATTGATGGGACCTCTTCGTATTCGCCCCACACCTCGCGGAGCGCATCACACATCTCTCCGACTGTTGCGTAGGCGCGCACACAATCCAGCAGCGGATACATGGTGTTGTCGGCGCCTCGCGCGGCTTCCTTCAGGACGTCAAGCGTGACAGCGACACGCGCGTTGTCTCGGGTCTCGCGCAGCGTCGTAAGCCGCGCCATCTGGAGATCAGAGGCCTGATCGTCGATGTAGAGAATGGGGAACGGCGGCTCATCGCGGTCCACGTATCCGTTGACGCCCACGACGATCTTGTCGCCGCATTCCACCGACTGCTGGTATCGGTATGACGCCTCGGCGATTTCACGCTGGGGGAAGCCCGCCTCCACCGCCGCCACCATGCCACCCATGCGGTCGATGGCGTCAAAGTATTTGTACGCACCCTCTTCCAAATCGAGCGTCAACTTCTCGATCAAGTAAGACCCGCCCAACGGATCCACCACGTTCGTCACGCCACTCTCACACGCGATCACCTGCTGCGTGCGCAGCGCCAGCATGGCCGCCGCTTCGGTCGGCAAGGCCAACGCCTCGTCGAGCGAGTTGGTGTGCAACGAGTTGGTGCCACCCAGCACCGCCGATAACGCCTGCAACGCCGTGCGAACCACGTTGTTGTAAGGCTGCTGCGCAGTGAGCGACACCCCGGCCGTCTGGCTGTGAAACCGCAGCTTCAACGATCGCTCGTCCTTCGCGCCGAACCGCTCACGCATCACCCGCGCCCAAATCTTCCTGGCCGCACGATATTTCGCGATTTCCTCGAAGAAATCGGAGTGTGCGTTGAAGAAGAACGACATGCGCGGCACGAACGCATCCACATCAAGGCCGGCATCAATACCCCACTGCACATACTCAATGCCGTCACGCAGAGTAAACGCCAGCTCCTGCAGCGCGGTCGAGCCCGCCTCCCGGATGTGATACCCGCTCACCGAAATCGTGTTCCACTTTGGTACATCTTTCGCGCAGAACTGGAAAATGTCGGTGATAAGCCGCATCGATGGCTTCGGCGGGAAAATATATTCCTTCTGCGCGATGAACTCCTTCAGGATGTCGTTCTGGATCGTGCCAGACAACGTCTTCCAGTCCGCGCCCTGCTGTTCGGCCACCACCAGATACATCGCGAAAATCATCGGCGCTGGCGAGTTAATCGTCATCGACGTCGTGATGTCGGCCAGCGTGATGCCGTTGAACAGCCGTTCCATGTCGGCCAGCGACATGATCGACACGCCGCACTTGCCCACTTCGCCCAACGACAACGGATGGTCGGGGTCGCGTCCCATTAGCGTTGGCAGGTCGAAGGCCACACTCAGCCCCGTGCCTCCGGCGCGCAATAACTGCTTGTAGCGTTCGTTCGTCTCTTCCGGCGTGCCGAACCCGGCAAACTGCCGCATCGTCCACAATTTGCCACGGTAGCCGGTGGGATAAATGCCGCGGGTGTAGGGGAACTCACCCGGCGCGGGCGCTTCCCCCTCCGCCATGTCGTCTTGGGTGTAGAGGCGATCGATCGGACGGCCCGAGATCGTCGTGAACTCGCCCGCCCGCTCAGGAGACCGTCTGAGGGTCGGCTCCAGAACCTCCCGCTCCCAACGGGCCTTGCCGATGTCAGACTCGGTGCCGGGAGCGGGGGGCCTCATACGCGTCAATTATATATGGCGCCTTCAATTGAATCGCCGCCCCACGTGCAACCGGATGGAATCCTCGAACTCCGCGTCGTGATCGGCCCGATACACCATCGAGGAGCCGATCTCCGCCGCCAGGATGGCCGATCGGTACTTCGGTGGCAACACGCCCAGCCGTCCGCGGAACACCGGGGCCTCACGCAAGAGCATCGGCAGATGGCTGAGAATCACACGCTCGAATAACTCCTGCTTGCCGATCTCGGGGTTCTTCTGGAAAAACTCAAACAAGCGGCTGTAATTGTTGTTGATCTCGACCGACACCTCGTCCGAGATCTGCGTCCACGGCTTCCCGCCCTCCTTGTGCCGTCGCACCAGCAGGCGGGCCTCATCTTCGACCCGGCGCTCGAGAATGCTCAGGACGTCGGCCACGTACTGCTTTTTGTGCGCTAGGAACTCCTCTTCGCTCAGCAGCAGATTCGCGATGATTTCGTATGAGGACGAGATGACGCCGCACTTGTTGGCCGACGCATCGCGCATCAGGACAACATCTTTTTTCTGAAGCTCCAGGCGGGCCTTTGGTGTGATGAAGGAGTTAGCCCCTTCCACGATGACACGCGACGATGGCGAGCCGTCAGGCAGCAGGAAGCGCTCCCAGTTCGCGTCGTTGATCGTTTCGGGTCGGCCACCGCCGGGAATAAACAGGTCTGCGTCCACAGAAAACGGGAGGTCGCCGAACTCACGCGACATCTCGTCCACCGACACCCATTCCTCGACCATGCCCTCCGCGGTGCGCTTGACCCGTCGGTAGACCTTCCGCATGCCGTCGTCTTTGGGTGCGCCGCGGAACAGGATGAATCCGCCCACGTGCAACGCCGCCGGATCAAATGCATGCAGGTCATCCTTGAGTAGGATGCGGCGCAGTTCGGCAGGATCGGCCCCCTCCATGTCGAGGAGCGCCGCGGTGCCGTCAAGGATGAGGCGAATCTTTATCTGCGGACAGCGATCCAGCATGATCTTCATCGCGTTGCCGGCCACGTCTCCGTTGGGTCCCCCGGTAAATTTCACCGAGAAGGAATCCTTGGTGATGTCGATTCCGATTTCCTGCATCGCGATCTCGGCAAACTTCACGACGCCGGTGGAGGTGACGCCGTACTCCTTGTGATTGATGCCGATTTTCTTCGAGGAGATGACGCCAGTGCCGAGGATGTAGCCCCTCCGCTTCGACGTCAAAGCGATCTCCTCGATCATGTCGTCGTGCATGTTCTCGTCGGGGCCCAGCTCAATCGGCTCATCCTGCCGGTAGTAGTCCACCACCGCCGGATGCTTCGCGACGCCGGCTTCAGTCACGTAGATGTCCATGAATGCGCTGAAGACATCGCGCTGCTCCTTTTTCAGAATGCGTTCCTGCTCGTTCTTCTCCCTCGCATACGCCGACGCATCCATCAGCAACACCAGCTTCGACCCGCCTTCGTAAATATCCTTGTTCTTGAGGTGCTGCGTGTGCGCCAGGACAAAGTTTTCGCGGAACAACGTGGACGCGTTGGTGAAAAAGTCGTCGTGGGTCTGGCAGATGACGGTGCGCCATCCGCCGCGCGCGATATCCGAAAAGCCGATGTGATACCCAAAAGCCTCGCCGCCAAAAAAGAACGCGATGCGGAAGGGGGTGCCCGAAGGCAACAGGCCCGTGGCGCCAGGCCCCAGATCCGCCAAGTACGCCGGATCCAGGCGGAACGACAGCGCCTGCTTCTCTTTGACGAAGAAGTTGGTCTTCAGCACGTGATCTATAAACGTCAGGCAGCAGCGGAATACCTCGCGGCGAATCTCGTCGAGATGGGCGTGTCCGGTGTCGTAGCCGACCACCGCTTTGCCCGCGGCGGCGCGCATGGTCTTGAACGACTCACGGCGATCCCGATCCTCGGGGCTGAACCGCAGCCGGAACAGCGCTACGAACTGCGCCACGAGTGCCGGATTCGCATGAATCGCGCCCTGCACTTCATCCCAGTCAAAGCGGTCGGGCTGGGCATGGGCCAGCTGCGTGTGGCAGAACGCGACCAGCGCCCGCGTCAGCGCCGCGTCTTCACCGCTCATCAGGCCGGTGGTGACAAATTCTCGATACTCGCGCGAATCGGCAGCCAGAATCTGCGTGTTGAACAACTCGCTCTGCAGGCGATCGCCAAATCCTGGTCCCTCCGGAATCGTCTGGCCGGTGCGAGGCCGTACCGACAGCGAGAACAGTGCGTACGGCCGCACGCCAGTGGAGAGGTCGAGGACGTCGCCGCTGCGAACGCCAAGGTCAAACCGATTCAGAATCTCCACCACCTGCGCCAGATATCCGTTATGCGGCGGATTCGCCGTACCGAACAACAGGCGCATTTCCTTTGAGCCCTCCACCGGAGTGAAGTCGAAAAACAAGCCGCTCAATCCTTCACACAGGTGAAGCACCCTGAGGGTCTCGGCCATTTTTTCCGGCGGCGACACACGCACATACGCGGCGTGATTGATCCAGAGAATCGCCAGGAGCCGGTCGAACTCGCCCATGTCGAATCCGGAGTCCTTCGAGACCGCGTTCCGCGCGGCCGTCCGCACGTCCTCAGGGATGGTCACCCCGGCGGCCAGCCCGGCCTGCACCTGCGCTTCGGTCTTGCAGTCAAACTGAAAGCGCTGAATTTCCAGTGACTGTCCCATGCCCGGCATGTGGGTCAGCGAATGCGCGAACATCGCATACGAGATGGGACGCTCCACCCCGGCACGCCGCGTCACGCCCTCATACAGGGAACCCGGCAGGCTGCGAGTGGCCAGGATCAGCATGCCCGGGCGGTCGGCCAGTATCAGGTTCTGATTAATCTTGAGCGTCTCGACTTCCCGCTCAAGAATCGCGATCGCCTCGGGCTCGTCGGCCATCGCGTTGAAGAAGGACGGGGCCATGGAATCTCGCAGCCAGAGCATAGACATAAATATATCGTCAGATCGGGCTGTCCCTTAACGGCAATCGGGGAACCACCCGGGATTCGATTCCCAGCTGGTTCCCCGATTGGAGTTTACGGATTGCCGACTCTTCTAGTCCTTATCGACGAAGGCCGACTTAAGCATCATCGTGGCTGCGATCAGGACCACACCCACCACTAGCCACCGGACGTAGTAGATGTCCAGGGAGGTAAAGATGTAGGCCGCCGCAAGGACGCCTGGGATACCGCCAATCACGAGGCCCAGCGCGGGCCGCCTGGAGTAGGCGTGTTTCTGGACGAATCGCGCACTGGCCACGGGCATCAGGAACGCGCACGATCCCATCATGATCGGGAAGGCAGCGGCCGCATTCATCCCCAGCAACCCCACCAGAATCATGCAGGGCGCATACATGCCGATGCCGAGCGTCATGAGCGCCCCCAGCGCGAAGTTCCCAATGAGCCCCAGAATCAGCTTTGTCCCTTCGAGCCCGACCGTGCCAACCTCGGTGCCGCCCCCGCCAAGATTCCTCCAAGCAAACAGTCCGGCAGCCACCAGGAGAGCAAAACCCATCCCAATTTGAATGGTTCGCTTGGGCCAGCTCGCCACCACACTGGCGCCCAGCCAGGCACCCGCGACTGCGGCACAGATCATCAGGATGAGTGTTTGTTCATCCACTTCGATGGCCGCGGTATAGATGAAGGCCTGGATGATGGTCGGAATGGTGTGACCGACGTTGAGTGTGCCGGGAATGAACTGATCCGGCACAAATTTGAAGAATTTGTAGATGGCTGTGGTCGGCGCGAAGGAGCCGATGCCCAGCGTATCGAAAAAGTTCGTGACAAAGCCGATCCCCAGGTGGGCCGGCGACGGTGCGACGGTGTCACGCGCCTGGGCGGGAACACCCGACGCTGTTTGCGCCGACCGGGCGCCGATGAACCATGCGCTGAGGTAATAGACGGTAAATGCAGCCAGGGCCGACTGCAGTGCGAGAAGCGGTGTCAGCATCTGCGGTCGGATGCTACCACATGCGGAACTGGGGAACTGGGGAACTGGGGAACTGGGGAAGCTAACCAGTCACGCGGAAGGCGACCAGTGTGGTCGCGGCGACGGCGTCCTTCGACGCCTTCACTTCCAGCAGATAGTCGCCGGGAGGCACACCGGCGAGCGCGACCTCGGCTTCGCTCCCGCCGTCGGGTCGCGCGGTGACCGGCCAGCTCGACATCACGTCACCGTTGCGATTCAACAGGCGCAGTGTGGGCGTGGCGACGCCGGGCCCGTAGACCTCGAACCGGATCAGCAGTCGTTCGATTCGCGGGAAGGCGCGCTCCGTCGTAGGCACAGCTGCGGCCGCGGCCTTGAGCGTTTGAATGTCGCGAGCCGTCCGCGCACGGTACACCCGCGGTGTGCTGATCGACCCTTCGGGACCGGTGAAGTCGGGCACCACCCATTCACGCGAGTCGGTGTCGAGCGCGTCGCCCTCGTCATTCTCCACCGAGAGTCGCACCACCAATGGACCTGGCGCCACTGCGAACGTGACCTGCCCCGCCACTCGTCCCGTCGGGTCCACTAACTTCGCGACCCGGCCCCGGTGCACGAGGTTGCCGGCTGCGGTGCTGGCAGTAACCATGACCCGTGACGGCACGTTCAATCCGCTCGGCCTGATGGCCTCCCAGACCAGCGTGACATCGCTCCGGCCATCCGGCCGGCGGCTCGCGGCAAACCAGCTCCGAATCATTCGGCCTGCGGCAGGTTCCGCGATCGCATCGAACGCTTTCACCACCTCGGGCGGACGCACAAACACCGGCGCCGAGGCCCGCGCCACATCGTCGTCGCTATATGCCCAGTAGCCGCTGCGTGACCGCACCTCGACATCGCGGCGCTTCACGTTGACCTTGATGGGATGAAACTTACCGTCGCGGGGCGCCTCGGTAGACGTGTAGCCGAGCAGATAGTAGGCGCTGCTGTCGCGCAGCATCTGCTTGAGACCCGGAAGCGGGTCGTTGCTGCCGACCAGCGCGCGGCCGTCTGTGTTGCCGGCCAGTATCCGCAAGATGTCCGTAGATTCGTTGAGCGCACGCCGGTCGTCGTCCAGGCTGACGGTGTCGGCAATGTCGAACTCCGAGGCGGCCAGGCCCCGCGGGTCCAGTGTGTAGATCGACGTGTTGCTGCGGCTCGCCGCTGCGAATATGAAACGCATATAGTCCAGCAGCGCCGTCTGCTGCGACTGCGTCGCGCGTTCGGCTTCCATCTGCTGGGCCAGACCCGATGCCGGCGGCTGGGTTGGCGTGCGCCCCGTGCCAGGCGACATCCCGGTGGTGCGCGCACCCTGGGGCACGGAACTGGTCAGGCCTTCGCTGACGTACAGGATCGTCTTGCGGCCTTCCCGCAACGTGCCCATATACACACACAGCCCTTCCAGTGCACTTGTGACGATCTGGTTGCGCAGCATCTCGATCTGCGCTGGCTGCAAGTACATGTAAATCTCTTCGACCGGGTGCTTCACCGTGTAGTCAAACTTCCGGCCCTGGAAGGCCATGATCTGTCGCGCGGTCGCATCGTGATTGCGCGAAAAGGTAATCCCGGCCGTCGGCAGCAGCGGCGTCATCAGCGCCACCACGTCGCGCGGATTCAGCCCGCGGACGAACCGCGCCAGCTTTTCGCGCACCGCCATCGAGTTGAGCAACCGCGTGTGATAGTCGTCGAGAAAAATGACAATAACGCGCACATCGTCGCGCGCCACTTCCCGAGCCTGCTGCTCCAGCGACCGGATTTCGCGATTTTGCGCCGGGTCTACGTCCATCTCATCGTCAATCTGGATGAGCTTGAAGGAGTCCACCTTCTGCGACTTCTTGTTCTCCTCAATTTCGAAGTCAGCGGCGGTCAAATCCACCACCGGTCGGCCCTGCCTGTCTGTGACGATGACGTCGACCCGGACGGTGTCGATTCGACTGACAAAGGTGGGCCGCTGTGAGTCTTGCGCGGGAGGATTCTGACTCAAGGCCGTGGCCGTCGCGGCTGACCCGGACACGGTCCAGCCACAGACACCAAGGCCCAGGAGGAGAAGACAGCGTGTCATCACGGGATACCGGCATCATAACACCCGACTTCCGAGTGGCCGGATCCCAAGGGCGCCAATGATAGAATGACGGTGATGACACTCAGCGCAACGGCGCCCATGGCCCCACTGACGGTTCTGGGTGAAGACGAGGTCCTGCTCCGCCAGAGCGTGCGCGAGTTCGCGGAGGCCCAGGTGCGGCCACTCGTCCGCGAGATGGACGACGCGGCCAGGTTTTCGCCCCGCCTCATCGAGAAGTTGTTCAAGCTCGGCGTGATGTCGGTGGAAATTCCAGAAGCTCACGGTGGTGCCGGTGGCACGTTTTTTCATTCCGTACTGGTGGTCGAGGAACTCTCGCGCGTGGACCCGTCGGTCGGCGTCATGGTGGACGTCCAGAACACGCTCGTCATCAACGCGTTTCTGCGCTGGGGATCGCCCGCGCAGCATCAGCGGATATTGCCGCGCCTCGCCTCTTCTACGATTGGCGCCTACGCGTTGTCGGAAGCGGGGTCGGGGAGCGACGCGTTTGCGCTACAGACGCGCGCCAGGCAGACGGACGCCGGCTACGTCATCAACGGTCGCAAGTTGTGGATTACGAATGGCAACGAGGCCGACGTGTTCATCGTGTTTGCGACGATCGACCCGCAGCTGGATTACAAGGGCATCACGGCATTTATTGTTGAACGCGGTGCGCCGGGGTTTTCGGTGGGCAAGAAGGAAGACAAACTCGGCATCCGGGCGTCAAGCACGTGCGAGCTGATCTTCGAAGACTGCCTGGTCGGCGCCGAGTCCGTGCTGGGAGACGTCGGCAAGGGTTACAAGGTGGCGATCGAGACCCTGAACGAGGGACGCATCGGCATTGGCGCCCAGATGGTGGGTCTCGCGCAGGGCGCGCTGGACCACACGATTCGCTACACCAAGGAGCGCAAGCAGTTCGGCGCCGCGATTGCTGACTATCAGGGCGTGCAATTTCAGTTGGCGCGCGCCGCCATGGAAGTGGAACTCGCGCGACTGTCGGTCTACAACGCCGCGCGGTTGCGGGACGCGGGCAAACCGTTCCTGGCCGAGGCCGCCATGTGCAAACTGTTTGCCTCGGAGGCCGCGGAGCGCACGGCATCGCTCGCCGTCAATCTACACGGCGGTAACGGCTTCGTCAGGGACTATCCCGTAGAAAAGTTGTACCGGGACGCGAAGATCGGCCAGATTTACGAAGGCACCTCGAACCTGCAGTTGCAGACGATCGCCAAGCACCTGTTGGGGTAAGTGCCTCGGGCTTGCGGACTAGCCCGAGCTACGTTCGGAAATGCCGCGGCCGGTACGTCGCTCGCGCTGTTCCTCAAGCCTGAGACTCCGCCGTCAGGCCAACACGTCGGCGGCGATGATCATGCGCTGCACTTCCGAGGTGCCCTGATAAATCTCGGCGGCGCGAATATCCCGGAACAAGCGCTCAATCGTGGACCCACGGCGATACCCTTCCGACGCCAGAATCTGCATGGCGCGGTCGGCGGCCCGGTGCGCGGCTTCGGACGCCTGCAACTTCGCCATCGCCGCTTCCGTGGTGGCCTTTGGCGCGCGGTCGCGCGCATCCGCCGCGCGCCACATCAGCAGGCGCGCCGCTTCAAGATCAGTGGCCAGGTCCGCGAGCTGAAACTGAATCGCGTGGAAATTCCCCACCGGCTGGCCGAACGCGAGGCGTGTCCGCGCATACCGCACGGCCTCATCAAGCGCCGCCTGTCCCACGCCCAGAGCCTGCGCCGCGATTGCCACTCGGCCGCCCTCAAGCGCGCGCATCGCCAGCTTGAAGCCGCGGCCCTGTTCGCCCAGCAACGCACCCGCACCCTCGCGCACTTCGTCAAAATGCAGGTCCATGCAGCCCAGGCCCCGCACACCCAGTGAATCGGGCGACGGCACGCGGTTGATGCCGGGCCGGTCGAGCGGCACGAGAAACGCCGAGATGCCGCGACCCCGCACGTCCGGCTGCGTGGCGGCAAAGACGATGACGACGTCGGCGACCTCGGCGTTGGCCACCCAGACCTTGCGGCCGGAGATTACGTCCCCGTGGGAGTCAAGCCGCGCGAGCGTCTGCTGGTTGCGGGCATCCGACCCCGCCTCCGCCTCTGACAGCGCAAATGACCCGGGCGCATCGCCAGTCGCCAGTCGATGCAGCCAGTTCTCCTACTGAACGTCGGTGCCGAACTCGTTCAACGGTTCGGCCACCAACGAGTTGTTCACCGACAGGATGACCGCCACCGTGGCACTTGCGGCCGAGACCCGCTCGAGCGCAGCGGCGTACGTGGCATAGCTGAGCACCAAGCCACCCACCGACGTGGGCAGGGTCATTCCGGTCAACCCGAGGGCGCCCGCCTCGCGGATCACGTCGTGGGGGAACACTCCAGTGACATCAATTTCAGCGGCGCGCGGCGCCACCCGATCACGGGCAAACGAGCGCACCGTCTCCAGGAACGCGTCTTCGTCAGTACTGCGAGAGAACTTCATGGACCCCTTCGTTCCGGTCAAACACTGTGAGCTAGACGCGACAGGATCGGCCGAAGTCGTTCGGCCGTGCGGGCCAGATCTTCGGGCAACACGCGCGTGTCGCCCACCACCGTCATGAAGTTGGTGTCACCATTCCAGCGCGGCACCACATGCATGTGCAGGTGATCGAGCACACCGGCGCCGGCCGACTTGCCCAGGTTCAGCCCCATGTTGAAGCCGTGGGGCTGATACAACTCCTGCAGAGCCATCTCCACCACCCGCGTCAGGCGCATCATCTCGCCGGCCTCGTCGGGCTCGAGGCCCGACAAACGCCCGACATGCCGCATCGGCACCACCATCAGGTGGCCGTTGTTGTACGGGTAGAGGTTGAGAATGACGAAACACGCGGTGCCGCGATACACGAGGAGCGACTCATCCGCGCCGGTGGCCAGCGCCTGGCAGAACACACATCCAGGAGTGTCTTTGCTGGCCGCAGTCACGTAGGTCAGCCTCCACGGCGTCCAGAGGCGTTCCATGACCGGACGCTACGCGCCAAATTCCCCATCGGGGGGGACTGGAGTCTGGTTGATCAGGTCTTTCAGTTCTTTGCCTGGCTTGAAGTACGGCACCTTCTTCGGCGGCACATCCACCTTGTCGCCGGTCTTCGGATTCCGCCCCTTGCGTGGCTCACGCTGGCGCAACCGGAAGCTGCCGAACCCGCGTAGCTCAATTTTTTCACCGCGGTGCAGGGCGTCAATGATCGTCTGGAACACACTGTCCACGATGACCTCTGAGTGTTTCTTGGTGAGGTCGGACACGCGGGACACTTCTTCGACGAGTTCGGCTTTTGTCATGGTCAGCGCGCGCCCATTGAGGCCGCTAAGCACTGGATTATCCGACACTTAGGGGCATCGGTCAAAGGGGACGGGTCTCACGCAGTAAGACCCGCCCCTTTTGGTTACTTCAGGTGTTTGAAGTGGTCGCCCAAAGTGGCTTCCGGCCGCCCGGAGGAATCCGTGTAGGCTTCCCAATCCGCCCTGAACTGTTCGTCCTTGAGCGCACGAATGCTCAGGCCGATCTTCCGCTCTTCGGGCACCAGGCGAATGATCTTCATCTGGTAGTTCTCGCCCGTCTTGAGTTCGAGCTTCTCGCCACCGGCCGCCGCGTCAAACTCTGACACGTGGATGAGGCCTTCGATGCCCTCGGCCAATTCGACGAACGCGCCGAAGTTGGTGAGACGCACGACCTTGCCTTCCACCACATCGCCGGCGTGGTTCTTGTCGAAGAACTCCTTCCAGATGCCGGTCTGCAGCTGCTTGAGGCCCAGCGACAGCCGCTGGTTCTCGGCGTCGATGCTCAACACCTGCGCCTCCACATCGTCGCCCTTCTTCAGGACTTCCGACGGGTGCTTGATCTTGCTCCACGACATGTCGGAGATGTGGATCAGGCCGTCGATGCCGTCTTCCACTTCCACGAACGCGCCGAACTCGGTCAGGTTGCGCACTTTGCCGTTGATGGTCGTGCCAATGGGGTACTTGTCCGTGAGTTCGTTCCACGGGTTGTTCTCCACCTGCTTGAGGCCCAGCGAAATACGGCGTGCACCCGGGTCCACACCGAGCACCATCGCTTCCACCGAGTCGCCCTGGTTGAGCACCTTCGAGGGGTGCTTCACGCGCTTGCTCCACGACATCTCGGAGTCGTGAATCAGGCCTTCGCCGCCGGGCTCGAGTTCGATGAACGCGCCGTAGTCGGTCAGGCTGACCACCTTGCCGGTCACGCGGATGCTGGCGGGGTAACGTTCCATGACGTTGCTCCACGGATCCGCTACCAATTGCTTGTGGCCGAGCGAGACGCGCTCGGTGGCCTGGTCGTACTTCAGCACGACCACATCGATGTCGTCGCCAACCTTGACCACTTCCGAGGGGTGCGTGACGCGGCCCCACGACATGTCCGTGATGTGCAGGAGGCCGTCGATGCCGCCCAGATCGATGAACGCGCCGTAGTCGGTGAGGTTCTTGACCGAGCCGCGCAACACCTTGCCGTCGGCGAGGGTGTCGAGCGTGACTTTTTTCTTCTCGGCGTTTTCTTCTTCAAGCAACGCCTTGCGCGACAACACGATGTTGCCCCGCTTCTTGTTGACCTTGATGACGCGCATGCGCAGTTCCTGGCCCTTGAGGGCATCCAGGTTGCGCACGGGCCGCACGTCGATCTGCGAACCCGGCAGGAAGGCGCGCACGCCGATGTCGACGGCGAGTCCGCCCTTGATGCGTTCGATGACGCGGCCGATGACCACGCGGCGATCCAGGAAGGCCTTTTCGACCTCGTCCCAGATCTTCATCTTCTCGGCCTTTTCGCGCGACAGCACGACGTAGCCTTCGCGATCCTCGGTGCGCTCCAGGAGCACATCCACCACGTCGCCGGCCTGCGCCGCGATGTTGCCGTTTTCGTCGATGAATTCTTCGATCGCGATGATGCCTTCGGACTTGAAGCCGACATCCACCACCACTTCGGTTGGGGTGACCTTCACGACCGTGCCCTTGACGACTTCACCTTCCGCAAGATTTCGGAAGCTGGTATCGTACAGGTCCAACATTCGGGCGTACTCTTGCTGGTCGACATCAAGGTCGGTGTGCATTGCGGAAAACCCTGAGTTTCCCGGTTTCGGCTTCTGGCCAGAATAGCCGTGCGTCTTTGTTGTTGTTTCGTCTACATTACCCATTGAGTTCTGGGGCCTCCTGGGCGGCCCTTTGTCGAATTTTCAGCTTCGACGGGCTGTCGGGATGTGTCTGCGGGATTGCGGACAGCAGGTGATTATGCGTCACGGCTGCGCCAGAGGTCAAACATCGTCGCTCGAAGTACCGCAGGAGAACCCGTGATGGCCAAGAAAACAGCTAAAAAACCTTCCAAGGCAGCAAAGCCCGCGAAATCACTCAAGTCCCGCAAGGTGGTCAAGGCCCGCAAGCCTGCCAAGACGCGCAAGGCGGCGAAGCCCGGAGCACGAAAGCCCGCGAAGAAGGCCGTGAAAAAGCTGGCGAAGAAGGTCTCGAAGGCGGTGGCCCGGCCCAAGGCCAGGGCCGTGGTCCGCAAGGTCGCAAAGGTTGTGAAGAAGAGGGCGACCCCCGCGAGGCCAGCCCCCGCAAAGCCAGCCCCAATGATGAAGAAGTCGGTAGCAGCGAAGAAGGCCGCCGTGGCGCCGCCCTCCCGGCTGCAACGCGCACGGCGCGTGCTTCCCGAGGCAGAGACCTGGGCCTTCGCCGGAGAGAGTGACGATGCGCGCCTCCTGAGTTCAGCGCGATCGGGCCACGACGAACTGCGCGCGGAGTTGAAGCAGCACACCGAAGCCAGCCCGGAACTCACGGCCGGCGACGTGGACGCCAAGTGGCAGGACGCCTACGCACTGGGCGATGAAGCGCCAGGCGGCGACAACATGACCCCGGATCAGGATCGCGTGGACGACATCGGCAAAGCACTCGGCGTGGAATATGCCGACGACGAGGAATTGATGGGAGGCGAAGAAATCGCCGAGCGCGACGAACACCGCTGGGAGTTGGACCCGGAGTCTAAGAAAGACGACGATTAGCCACGAGGTCCAGCACTTTGGCCACGACCTCGTCGATCGACACTCCCGTGGTGTCGATGTAGACCGCATCGGGCGCCAGTGTCAGGGGTGACGCAGCACGGGTGCGGTCGGACAAGTCGCGAGCCTCGAGGGCCTGCGCCACCTGGTCAACGCGGTCCGGCTCAGCGCCGGCCTGCCCCGCTCCATGCGCCGTATCCAGTGCCCGGCGTCGCGCGCGTTCGTCCGGTGATGCGTCCAGGTAGATCTTCACGGGCGCTTCAGGAAACACTACGGTCCCGATATCGCGGCCTTCCATGACGACGCCCCCGGCGCGACCCATGTCACGCTGGCGCGCCACGAGCACGCGCCGCACGTCGGGATGCCTGGCCACGGTCGCGGCCGCCGCATCCATCGCCGTGGTTCGGATGGCCGACGTCACGTCATGGCCATCGATGCCCACGCGCCCGTCCAGATCGAACACCGCGCGCTCGGCCACACCGGCCACCGCAAGACCGTCTGCCAAATCAACTCCCAGATGCTCGGCGCGCCAGGCCACGGCTCGGTACATCGCGCCCGTGTCCACGTGCCGAAACTTCAACTGGGTGGCAAGGGTCCGGGCAACAGTGCCTTTGCCCGCCCCGGAGGGGCCGTCGATGGCGATTAACACAACCACTATTATTCACTGCGTGGGACAACACTGGAAATGATGACCCGGCGGTGGCTGCATGTCGGCGTGGTCATCATCGTGGCCATCGCGGGCCTCGCGTGGTGCGTCGCGCCATACGTCAGGTCGCTCGCGCTCGTCATCGACGTGTCAGGCCGCGACGTTCCTGGACGCCGCTGGTTGCCGACCCGCGTGCAACCGGTGGACGCGACGGATGTCTCGGTAAATACGCGCCACGGCGCGGTTGAAGGGCGGCTCTACCGGTCGACGGGGAGAGCGGCCGCCTGGTCGCGAACCGTCCTTGTAGTTCCCGGACTCCACGCGGCGGGCGTCGAGGAACCGCGCCTGGATCGACTGAGCCGGCGACTGGCTGGCGAGGGCATCACGGTGTTGAGTTTGCCGCTGCCAGACTTGCGCAAGTTCCTGGTCACGCCCCGATCGACCGACGTGATCGAAGATGCGGCGTTGTGGCTGGCCGGGCAACCTGAGATGACGCCCACCGGGCGCATCGGACTCATCGGCATCAGTTTCGGCGGCGGACTGGCGCTCGTCGCCGCAGGGCGGCCTTCGCTTGCCAACCGACTGGAGATGGTCGTGTCGTTCGGGGGCCACGGCGACCTGCCCCGAGTGGTGCGATACGTGTGCTCGGGAGTGTTGCCTGACGGCACGCACCAGCCCGCCCATGACTACGGCACCGTGCTCTTCCTGCTGGCGGCGTTGCCGCATCTGGTGCCTGCCGGGCAGGTAGCGCCACTCGACCGGGCCATCCGCGTGTTCCTCGATGCCTCGATGGTGGACGTCTCGGAGCCGGCGCGCGCCGCGGCGCTGTTTCGTGAGGCCCGCGATCTCGGGGCCGCGCTCGCCGAGCCGGCACGCTCAGTGATGGCCGATGTCAGCGCGCGTGATGCCACCCGCCTGGGCCCGCGCCTGGTGGACCTTGCCGAGCGAGTGGGCGGCGACCCGGCGTTGTCGCCAGAACGGTCGCCGGCCACGCGGGCGCGGGTTTTTCTGGTGCACGGCGCGGTGGACACCGTCATCCCGCAAACAGAAACACCGGCCGCGGCCGCGTTCCTGCAGCGCGCCGGTGCAGCAGAGGTGCACTGGCTGCTGACACCCACCGTCTCCCACGCCGACGCCACAGCCAGCGTCACGGTGTCAGACGTCTGGGTGCTGGTGCGATTTTGGAGGAGGATTTTTGACTAGCGCTTCTCGGGCTTGAGAAACAGCCCGAGACCCGCTGAGGCTCTTGACCTCATCGGGCGTGAGCTCGCGCACCTGGCCCGGCTTGATGCGGCGGTCGGTGATCGCGCCGATGCGCGTGCGCCGCAGCGACATCACGTGGTGGCCCGTCAGCTCGCACATCTTGCGCACCTGTCGATTGCGTCCCTCGCGAATGACAATTTCCACCATCGTCTGTGGTTCCTTCTTGCTGGGGTAGGAACGAATCACGCGCACCTTGGCGGGCAGTGTGCGACGGCCGTCGATGACGATGCCGCGTGAGAGGCGCTCAAGATCGCGGGCGTCGGGCAGACCAGTGACGAGCACTTCGTACGCGCGTTCCAGTTCGTGCTTGGGATGGGTCACTTTTTCGGCGAAGCTGCCGTCGTTGGTGAGGATGATCAAGCCTTCCGAGTCGTAGTCGAGCCGCCCAACCGGGTAGAAGTATCCGCGGAGGCCGGCTTTTGAGAGGACGTCGATCACTGTCATCCGGTTCTGCGGATCCGAGCGGGTGCTGACCACACCACGCGGCTTGTACATCAGGTAATACCGGCGGTCGCCTTTCAGCTTCAGCCGGCGGCCATCCACGCGGATGTCGTCGCGATCGGGGTCGGCCCTGGTGCCGAGTTCGTCGGCCACATGGCCGTTTACCACCACGCGCCCTTGCTTGATCAGTTCTTCCGCGACACGGCGTGACGACACGCCGGCATGAGAGAGAATTTTCTGAAGGCGAACCCCGCTCGCTGGCGACTTACTGGATCGGGTCATCAATCACTTCGCTCACTGTAACTTCAATCACTTCCCCACTCTCAAACGGCAGATCAGTCTGCGGCTCTGGCTCACCGAGGCCAGTGGGCAGATCGAAGCCCAGCAGCTCCGACATGTCTTCCACCTTGGGCAGGTCCGTCACGTCATTGAGGCCGAAGCGTTCAAGGAACTCGCGCGTGGTGCCGTACATGAACGGGCGGCCGACCACGGCCTTGCGGCCGACGATCTTGACGAGCTTGCGATCGGCAAGTGTGCCGAGGACGCCCGACGTATTGACGCCGCGGATTTCCGCGATTTCAGGCGCCGTGACGGGCTGCCGATACGCAATCACCGCCAGCGTTTCAAGCGCCGCCACCGACAGCTTCTGGCTGGTGCGTTCGTGAAACAGGCGCCGGACCCATTCGTGCAGCTCGGGCCGAGTAACGATCTGATACCCGCCAGCGATGTCCACAAACTGCAGGCCGCCGGGGCGGCCGTAGTCGTGCCGCACCGCATCAACGGCGGCCGCGATGTCTTCCTTCGGCTCGCTGTCGAGCAGCTTGCCCAGCGCCTTAAACGTCACCGGTTCGGGTGACGCGAAGATCAGCGCTTCCACTATGGCCTTCAACTCAGACATGACGACTGGCCTCACTCATGCGAAAAGTCCGGCGCACCCTGCAGCGGCTCGCGCTTGTAGACGCGAATAGCGCCAAAGGTCGCCTGCTGAAAGACCCGCACCAATTTCAAGCGAATCATCTCGAGGAGCGCCAGGAACGTCACCACTATTCCCGGTCGGGTCTGCACATCGGCAAACAGATCCTCAAATCCACACGCCTCGGTGACCGACAGCCGCGCGAGCAGCAACTCGATGCGGCTCTCGATGGAAATATGCTCGGCCGGCAAATACACCTTAGGCCGGTTACGCGCGCGCTCCAGCACCTGCCGGAACGCTTCCATCAAGCCGAAGAGGTCCACGTCCACCTCAGGTTCGGGCGCCTCGCCCACCACATCGGCCACACGCCCATTCGGACGCCCCCACTGGGCGCTGCGCTGGATTTCGCGATCGTGCAGCAATTCAGCGGCAGCCTTGAACTGCTGGTGCTCCAGGAGCCGGCGCACCAGGGCTTCGCGCGGGTCTTCGTCAGGGTCGTCCTGCGTCGGATCCGGGCGCGGCAGCAACGTCCGCGACTTGATGTGGATCAGCGTGGCGGCCATCACCACGAAGTCACCCGCGATGTCGAGATCGAGATCCTGCATCAGGTCCAGGTAGTCCAGATACTGCTTGGTGATGAGCGCGATGGGAATGTCGTAGATGTTGACCTGATGTTTCTTGATCAGGTGCAGCAGCAGATCCAGTGGCCCCTCGAACCGCTCGAGGCGAACGGGATAAGCGCCCAGTAGTGACTCAAAGTCCGCCGGCGCATCCGCTGACGTGAATGTGCGCTCAGTACTCAAGTTTCACCGCCGCGCGCACGTGCGCCATCGTCTCCTGCGCCACCACACGCGCCTTGCGCGAGCCCTCCACCAGCACCTCGCGCACGTAGCCGGGGCGCGCCAGCACCTGGGCGCGGCGCGCCCTCAGAGGCTCCAGGCGCGCATTGACGGCGGCGGCCAGCTTCGTCTTAACCTCGACATCGCCCACCTTGCCGGCACGATAACGCGCCTTGAGGTCGTCCACTTCCGCAGCGTTCGGGTTGAATACGTCGTGGTACATGAACACGGGGTTGCCCTCGACCGTGCCTGGAATGTCGGCCCGCACCCGCTTTGGATCCGTAAACATCTGGCGGACTTTCTTCACCACGTCTTCAGCGGTGTCTGACAAGTCGATCGTGTTGCCGTAGCTCTTGCTCATCTTGCGATTGTCGAGCCCGGGCAGGCGGGGCGTCGGCGTCAGCAACGGCTGCGGTTCGACAAACACTTCGCCATAAAAATTGTGGAAGCGCCGCACCACTTCACGCGACAGCTCCAGGTGTGCCACCTGATCCTCGCCCACGGGGACGAAGTGCGCGTTGTAGATGACGACGTCAGCAGCCTGCAGCAGCGGATACCCGAGGAACCCTAGGTTTGAGAGGTCCTTGTCGGTCATCTGCTCGATCTGTTCCTTGTAGGTGGGCACGCGCTCGAGCCACGTAATGGGCGTAACCGTCTGCAGCAGCAGGTAGAGCTCGGCGTGTTCGGGCACCATGGACTGGATGAAGAGTGTGCTGGTCTCGGGGTCGAGCCCAGCCGCGATCCAATCGGCCGCGTTGTCGAACGCGTCGGCCGTGATGTTCTCTGTGGACGCGTAGTGACTGGTTAGCGCGTGCCAGTCGGCAACGAAGTAATAGCAGTCGTACTGGCGCTCGAGCGCCACCCAGTTTTCCAGCGCACCCACGAGATGCCCAAGGTGGAGCCGGCCCGTCGGTCGCATTCCCGAGACCACGCGTTTTTTCGACATCACACCAGCCATGAACCCAGGACCTGCTGCACCGGCCACACGAACATGTCTAATACGCCCAACAACAGCAGCGCGTAGAGCAGGAAGAACCCATACGGCCTCATTTGGTCGATGAGGCGCGCGACTGATTCCGGCACAATGCCCGCCAGCACGTTGCCGCCATCAAGCGGAGGCACCGGTAGCATGTTGAAGACGGCCAGCAGGGTGTTCATGAACACCGCGGTGTAGAGCGTGATCGTGACCAGTGTCTGCCCCTCGTCTGGCACGAGCCCGCCCTGGGCCTTCAACAGCACAGCGGCCACCAACGCCAGCAGGATGTTACTGACTGGACCGGCGAGCGCCACCAGCGCGAAGTCACGCCGCGGCGCTCTGAGGTTCCGCGTGTCCACCGGCACGGGTTTGGCCCAGCCGATCAGGGGCAAGCCCGACAACATGCCAACCAGCGGAAACAGCACGGTGCCGATCCAGTCGATGTGCGCCAGCGGGTTCAGTGTCAGGCGCCCCAGCATGCGCGCCGTCGGGTCGCCAAGGCGGTCGGCCGCCCACGCGTGCGCCGCCTCATGAAAGGACAACGACGCAATCAGGATGATGAATGCGGGGACAACAGCTTCGAGCGACAAGGAAAAGAGGTTATCACTTGCCCGTGAAGTAGTCGATCACCGCCTGGGCGGGTTTGGGGCCCACCGCTCGGTCTAGCTCCTCCCGGCTCGCACGGCGGACGCCCGCCAGCGATCCGAAGATGGTGAGCAACTGCTTGCGGCGTCTCAGCCCAATCCCGGGCACGGCGTCCAGTTCAGACCTGAGGGAGGTTGTGGTGCGCTTGGTGCGATGGAACGTCACGGCGAACCGGTGCGCTTCATCACGAATCTGCTGCACCAGTCGGAGCGCTGGCGTCTGGTGTGGCAGCGCGATGCCCTCGCTCCGGTCGCGACGGAACAGTAACTCTTGCTGCTTCGCCAGGCCGACGGCCACGAGGCGGTCGAGTCCGAGCTGCCGCAACGCCGTATACGCAGCCGTCAGCTGGCCCTTGCCGCCATCGATCAGCAGGAGATCGGGGAACGGTCCGCCCTGCTCCAGCAGTTTCTGGTATCGGCGCCGGACCACTTCTTCCATCGACGCAAAATCGTCGGGCATCGCGCTGACGCCGCGGATAGCAAACTTGCGGTACTCCCCCCGCCGCATCCGCCCCTCGATGCACACCACCATGGACGCCACCGTGTTTGTGCCTTGGAGCGTCGAGATGTCAAAACACTCGATGCGCCGCGGCAACGTGGGCAGGTCCAGCACGCGCCGCAGCGTGTCGAGCGCCTCGAAGGCCACCACCGCGCCATCACCAAAGTGCGTGTCATACGACAGCGCCGCATTACGCAGCGCCAGGTCCACAAGCCCGCGCTTGTCGCCGCGGCTGGGGGTCACAATGCGCACCCGCCGCCCCGCCCGCTCGCCCAGCCACAACTCCAACGGCTCGCGCACATCAGCCGCCAGTTCCTCGGACACCAGCACGTCGGGCGGCGGCTCGTGCTCGGCGTAAAACTGCTGCAGGGCGGCTTCCAGGACTTCGTTCGGAGATTCGGGAATATAGGGGGACGGGTGTCGATCTGTGGAAAACTTCTGGTTTCTCGCATCACTGGGCGCCGGAGTTTTCCACAGATCGACACCCGTCCCCTTCGCCTCGATCTCCGACCTCATCTCGATCCGATCCACCACCCGCCCGCGGCGCATCTGGAAGACTTGCACCACGGCGCCGGCGGGGCCCACTTTGGCGCCGAAGGCGTCGCGGTCGCCCAACGCGGGCGTGGACATCTTCTGCTGGCGGTCGCGCAGGGTTTCCAACGTGCGGATGGCATCACGCAGCGTTGCGGCGCGCTCGAACCGCTCGTTGAGTGACGCGTCCACCATCTCCGTACGCAGGCCGTCGATGAGCTCCGCCTGACGCCCCTCCAGCAATAGGCGCGCCTGCCCCACTGCCCGCCCGTACTGCTCGAGCGTGCACACCGACTCTACGCACGGTGCAAGGCAGCGCTTGATGTCGTATTCAAGGCACGGCCGGTCGCGTTTGCCGTCAATCATCTCGTTGCACGATCGAATCCCAAACAACCGGTGCGTCAGCCTCATCGTCTGCCGCGCCAATGACGCCGGCATGAACGGCCCCGCATACACCGACCCATCGCGTTCCACCCGCCGCGCCACCAGCACTCGCGGGGCGGCCTCGGTGGTCGTCAACTGCAGGTAGGGATAGGTCTTGTCATCACGCAGCAACACATTGAAGCGTGGGTTGCGCTGTTTAATTAGGTGATTTTCAAGCGCCAGTGCTTCAACAACCGAGTCGGTGACGATGGTTTCGAGGCGAGCGGCATCGCGCAGGAGGGCGTCAATTCGTGGGTTGGTACCGCAGGCCCCCAGATACGATTTAACCCGGTCGCGCAGCACCCTGGCCTTGCCCACATAGAGGGTGTCGCCCGCCTGGTTGTAGAAGAGGTAGACCCCGGGTTGCTCAGGGAGCCGCCCGATCTGGGTCTTGAGTTCGAGAATGGCCATCAGTTAATATCCGCCGTGACCTTCACCGGCGCGGTCGGCACCACGTTCAATTTTCCTCTCCGGCTGATCATCGCCACCTGCATCAGGCTTCGGATCCACCCAAATCTTCTCACGTTCACCGGAGTGCTGATTAGTTTGGCCGCCGGCTTCGCGCTGGCCAGGGGTCGCTTCAGTATCGCAGGCGTCATCATGCTCGCCGCCAGCGTGTTTGACTACATCGATGGCAAAGTGGCCATCCAGTCAGGCACCCAGACCAAGTTCGGGGGCTTTTGGGACTCGGTGATCGATCGCTTCTCGGACTTGTCGCTGTCGGTCGGCCTCATCGTGCTCTACGCGAAGCTCGACAGCACCGATTACGTGCTGGTCACTTCTATCGCCATGGTCTTTGCCACCATGACCAGCTACACGCGCGCGCGTGCCGAGTGCCTGCTGACCAGATGCAAAGTCGGCTTTATGGAACGCCCCGAGCGTATTGTGCTCTTCATGATCGGCGCCTTCACGAACCGGATGGCCGCTGTGTTGTGGGTGATGGGCGTGTTGTCCATCGTGACCGTGGCCAACCGTATCTACTACACGTACATCGAGCTGGAAGGTAAAACACACCCGAAGCCGACTGGCGTCGCTGGCGTGTTGTGGCGTGCGTTTTATTGGACCGACGAACGCGCGACGGTGCCGTACGACGCCTGGGTGCTCTTCATCCTCGGCTTCATCCTGCTCACCTCGCCCAGTTGGCTCGGAGACCCCATGGCGATGGGCGAGCCGGGACTCATTGGGTGGCTTATGACACTGCGGCACTGAGGCACTGAGGCACTGGGGAACTGATCAGTTCCTCAGTGCCCCAGTGCCGCAGTTCCTAAGTTCCGAGCGAGGGGTCGAAGCAGTGGCGGCAGCGGGCTTCGTAGCTATCGCCGGCGCCGACGAGCACGCGCTCGCGTGAGGCGACCAGGCGTTGCGTGTGGTTGGCGGGACCTCCGCAGACCATGCAGATGGCCAGGGTCTTGGTGATGTACTCGGCGATGGCCAGCAGTTGCGGCATTGGCTCGAAGGGTTTGCCCAGATAATCCTGATCGAGGCCAGCCACAATCACGCGTTTGCCAGAATCGGCCAGCGCCGTGCACACCGCCGGCAGCTCGATATCGAAGAACTGCCCTTCATCAACACCGACCACTTCGGTTTCGGGCAACACCAGGTCGTACAGCTCACGCGACGTCGTGACGCTGACTGACGGAATGCGCATCTCACTGTGTGACGTGATGTGTTCGTTATCAAAACGGCGGTCGATGGCTGGCTTGAACACCTGCACCTTCTGGCGGGCAATCTGGGCTCGCCGCAACCGGCGAATCAGTTCCTCGCTCTTGCCGCTGAACATGCTGCCGGTGACCACCTCGAGCCAGCCGGGTCGCGCGGTGCGTGTGTGATCCATGCGGAAGATTTCTACACTCGCGACAGGTAGTCGCCCGTTTCAGTGTTGATGCGAATGTGGTCGTCGTTGTTGATGAACGACGGCACGCTGACGACTAACCCGGTCTCCACGGTGGCCGGCTTGACCTGGGCCGAGGCCGTGGCGCCCTTGATGCCGGGCGCCGTGTCCACCACCTTGAGGTCCACGGTGGCGGGCAAGTGGATGCCGACGGGCGTCTCCCCGTAGAACTCGACGCTGATCACCGCCTCGGGCAGCAGGTACTGCGCAGCTTCACCGAGGACTTCGGTGGAGAGGTGGACCTGCTCGTAGTTATCGGTGTCCATGAACACGAACATATCGGCTTCGCGATAGAGGTACTGCATCTGCCGCTCGTCCAGGATGGCGCGGTCTACCATGTCGTCGGCCCGGAACTTATGGTCCACCAACCGATTGTTGCCGATATCGCGCATCTTCGAACGTACATGGGCGCGCAGGTTGCCGGGCGTGATGTGCTGAATCTCGAGCACGCGCACCAACGCGCCGTCGAACTTAATCAACATGCCCTTTTTGAGGCGTGACGCTTGCAGGGAACTCATAGGTGTGTCTAGTCCTGAATCGAGGGAACTCGAAAGTCTACCAGTTCTGCTAGCATCGTTTCCATGCCTTGGGATCCGGTCCGGGACCTGCTGACCATGCAGGAGCGGCTAGAGAACCTTTTCGGAGAGGCGACGCCCGGCTGGATTCCAGCCGCCGACCTCTACGAAACGGCCGATCAGTTCATCCTGACCGTGGAGTTGCCCGGCCTGGAGCGCACGGACGTGAGCCTCGCCTACGCCGCCGATATGCTGACCGTGGCCGGCCGGCGCCCCACGCCCGGGGCCTGTGAGCGGTATCAGCAATTCGAACGCGCGCAGGGCGCGTTCGCCCGACGCTTCCGCTTCGCCGTGCCGATTGAACCCGACCAGATTACTGCCGACCTCGCCGACGGCGTATTGACGGTCACCATTCCGAAGGCCGCCGGCTAGCAAGGAGTACGTGTGAACCGCATCAAACGGGCGATTATTCTTGGGTCGTTTCTCGGGCTGGGTGTCATGGGCGGGTTTATCCTGGCCGGCAAGCTCGTCTCGACCTCACCGACCGACACCGCGCCACCGCAGGTCATGCCAGGTGCGCTGCCACGTCCGCAAGTGGCCGCTGCCGGTGCGCTGCCCGATCTGTCCTCGGTGGCCGAGCGCGCAGTGCTCTCGTCGGCCAACATCTCGTCCACCCAGTTTGTGCGCGTCCAGTCCAATCCGATCGAAGACCTGATTTTCGGTCGTCGAGGCGGCGACATGGTGCAGCCATCACAGAGCCTGGGCTCGGGCGTCATCGTGTCGGCCGACGGCTACGTGCTGACGAACAACCACGTGATTGGCGATGACCGCGGCCTGCGCGTGGAAGGACTCAAGATCAAGGTCACGCTGCCGGACGGTCGCGAGATGGACGGCACCATCGTCGGCGCCGACGCGGCCACGGACCTCGCGCTCGTCAAAGTGAACGCCACGGGACTCACGCCGTTCACCTGGGGCGACTCAAGCAGATTGCGCATCGCCGAGTGGGTACTGGCTATCGGCAACCCGTATCAATTCAACCAGTCGGTGTCGCTCGGCATTGTGTCGGCGCTGGCGCGGCCGGATCAGTTCGTGGACGTCATCCAGACCGACGCCGCCATCAACCC
>SXGR01009871.1_pt1 | contig 26040 bp, 23 predicted proteins | sample 3174711 | NCBI WGS metagenome assembly SXGR01 (sample SAMN11356860, study PRJNA531348) | freshwater metagenome | isolation source: freshwater sample F1-60 | place: China: Fuxian Lake, Yuxi | collected 2017-12-25
CCGCGCGACGGCGAGAGGATGGCACTGTTGATCCCGACGAGACGGCCCTTGGCATCAACGAGCGCGCCGCCCGAGTTGCCCATGTTGATCGCCGCATCCGTCTGGATAAAATCTTCATAGCCGCCATCGAGAATTCCCACCTTGTTACGGCCCTTGGCCGAAACGATGCCCATGGTCACGGTCTGCCCCACACCGAGGGGATTTCCGACCGCGAACACGATATCGCCGACGCGAAGTTTCTCACTGTCGGCGAGCGTCACCGTCGGCAGCTTCGTCGACTCAATCTTGATCACGGCGACGTCGGTCTTGGGATCGGTACCGATCACTTTGGCGACGAACTCACGGTCGTCCGACAGCGAGACTTTCAACTCATCGGCACCTTCCACGACGTGATTGTTTGTAAGAATGTAGCCGTCGGCGGTGACGATGACTCCCGAGCCCATCCCCTCCTGCCGACTCTCGCGCTCCTGTTCTTGGAGCCCGGGGAAAAGTTGGCGAAAGAGTGGATTTACCTGCATGCGCTCCTTAATAATCTTTGTCGAGTAGATGGAGACGACCGCCCGCTGCGCCGGTGCGACCACATCGGCATAGCTGGTCACAACGCTCGATTTCCCCTCAGAAATGGCCGTGGAATCGACGCGCAATTCAGGTCGTTCGTGGGGAACAACCGGGCTGACCGGCTGGGATTTTTTCGTGCTTTTCGAAGCCGCTACCCCGGCGGGCGCACCACCGAACAGCAGGGCCGCAATCAGCAGGCGACAAAGGGAAAAGGCTTTCATTAAAGAACGAACGACCAAGGGATAATCAGAGATATTTCTGGGAGCAGCTCCACTGCACGAGCCTGCGTGTAAGGTTGGCCAAGGACGGTTGCACTCAGTTTCACGGGAAGGGGCGGTTCAAAATCCTTTGATCCGAAAGAGACTGGTCACGCTTTCATTGCTGTTGATGCGTTGGATGGCCTGACCGAGCAACGGCGCGATACTGAGCACGGTGATTGGCAGGCCGTGCGTGTTCACGGGAGTGGAATTGGTCGTAATGAGCTCGTCGATGAGGCCGCTCTTGAGGCGCTCGATGGCGACTTCGTTCAGGATACAGTGGCTGACTGCCGCCCGGATGCTGCGCGCTCCGTGTTCGCGGAGGATCTTCGCGGCCGCACACAGGGTGCCGGCCGTCTCGGTAATATCGTCCACCAGCAGCACATCACATCCCTCCACTTCGCCAACGACGTTGATGGCTTCGACCTTGGTGGCGCTGATGCGCTTTTTCGCCACCAGCGCGAGGCCGGCACCGAGCACGTCCGCATAGGCGGCGGCCATCTTCATGCCACCAACATCGGGCGAGCAGACCACCAGATTGTCGCGTTTCGTTTTCGCCAGATGTTCAAAGAAGACCGGTGACGCAAACAGGTGATCAACCGGGATGTCGAAAAAACCTTGGATTTGCTGACTGTGCAGATCCATCGTTAGGATGCGGGTTGCACCCGCGGCGACGAGGAGGTTGGCGACGAGCTTGGCCGTAATCGGAACGCGGGGCTGATCTTTGCGGTCCTGGCGCGCGTAGCCGTAAAATGGCAAAACCGCTGTGATCCGCTGCGCCGACGCGCGTCGGGCTGCATCGATCATAATGAGCAACTCGACAAGGTGATGATTCGTCGGCGGGCACGTCGACTGGATGATGAAAACGTCGTGCCCACGGACGTTCTCGTTGATTTTAACGAAGGACTCGCCGTCCGGAAAACTGGTGACCGTGGCCTTGCCCAGGGGCTCGCCAATGGAGCGGCACATTTCCTCGGCGAGGATACGATTGGAGTTGCCTGTGAAAATTTTCAGCCGCGTTTCGCTCATAAAGCGCGAAGGTGGGGACGAACCGCGCCCGGCGGAAGACTTTTCTGCGTCACGCAACCATCCACACGAATCCCCGCAACGCGGGCCCGTCCGGCCGCGGCTGGCTCACTCGATGCGTGCCTCGATCGCATCGACCCGCTTGAACAAGTCAGGCAGTCGTCGCTGCAGAACGACCAGACGACGCTCAAGCTGCAGCGGAATCGCGGGGGACCCGTTGACAAAAATTCCGGCTGGCACGTCAGCCGTCACCGCCGCCCCCCCGCCAACCTTGGCTCCTTTTCCAACAGCAAGGTGACCGGAGAGGCCAGCCTGTCCGCCCAGCACCACGAAGTCGGCGAGCTGGGTGCTGCCCGAGATCCCAACCTGCGCGCAAATAAGGCAGTGTTTACCGATCACCACATTATGGGCGATCTGAACTAAGTTATCAATTTTTGTACCTTCGCCCACCTCGGTGAAACTAAAGCGCGCGCGGTCAATCGTGCTGTTCGCTCCGATCTCAACATCGTCGCCGACCGCGACGTGCCCCACTTGAGGGACCTTCTCGTGGCGGCCTTGGGCAAATTCGTAGCCAAATCCGTCAGACCCGATCACAGCGCCGGGCTGCACGCGAACGCGTCGCCCCAGCACACATTCGCTCGCGAGCACAACGCCCGGCATCAGCCAGCTGTCGTCGCCGATGCGGGCCTCGCGGCCAACGAAGACCTGGGCCTGGAGGTGAACGCGCTCACCGATCTGAGCCCCAGCCTCAACCACGCAGAGCGGCCCGATCGTGGCGGTCGGGGCGATCATGGCCCCCGGTGCCACCACGGCCGACGGGTGGACGCCCGCCAACGGCGCAGGCCAAAGCAACCGCTCGATCCGGGCGCAAACGCGAGCCAGCGCGACGGAAGGGTTTTCCACCAACAGGAAGAGCTGACCGGGTGAAGGCTCCCCGGAATAACCGACCGGCAACAGCACCACCGAGGCACGCGTGGCAGGAACATCGGATTTGTATTTCGCGTTGCCGAGGAAAGAGAGATCCCCGGGACCTGCGGCCGCGAGCGAAGCGAGCCCGCGAACGACTTCGCTTGTCTCGCCCCGGATGGCTAATGGCAGCGTGATGCCAACGATGTCGGCGGAGGAAAACGAAACCTGCATGGATGGCACCGTGAGGAATTTATCGCGCGGGGCAATTCAGCTTTGTGGTCGGCATCGCCAGAGGGAGCGCCAAAGCGATCAGCCACAAAAAAGCCCCGCTCGAAGAGCGAGGCTTTTGCAGCGGTTTTCCAGCGCAGCCGAAATTATTTCTTCGGAGCGATTCCCGGGACAGTAATCCCAGCAGCCGGTGCGGCCGCGGGAGCAGCGGGCGCACTGGCCGGGCGGTCCTTGTTGATTTCCTTCATCACGTCATCGGTGATATCGTAACCGGGATCCGCATAGACCAAGCCGGAGATGCCGATCCCGGTGGGACCGGCTTTGTCGAGGAGAAGGGTGCCGCCCTTAGCCTTGGCGACTACAGTCGCAATTTTGCTGATTTCCTCAAGCATGAGGCTGCGAAACGTATTGAGACGCTGGCTGAGCGAATTGCGGGTGTTCTGGATAAAGCCCTGAACTTCGCGCTGCTTGGTCTGGATACCCTCGAGTTTCTTTTGCGCTTCGTTTTGCGCCTTGCCCTTCGCCTCGGCGGTCAGCGTAGGGTTATTCGACTGGTCGTTGAGGCCCTTGTATTCTTCGACGAGGGTGTTGCCCTCCTTGTTCATCTTATCGACTTCTTCCTGCGCCTTGGCGTCGTCGGCCTGAATCTTGGCGTTTTGCTCAACCGTTTTGTAATGACCGTCGTAGAGCTTGGCCATGTCGACGACCATGAGTTTGAACGCCGGTTGGGCGTTTGCCGCGAGAGATAGCGCGCCGAAAGCAGCGAGCGTAACGAGGGTCTGGATAGATTTTTTCATGGGTGATTTTGAAAACGAAAGGATAAAAAGAAACAGAATCAGAAGCGCGTGCCAAAGGAAAAATTGAACTGGTTACCCTTCTTCGCGTCCTTGGGCCCCTTGATGGGAATACCGAAATCGAGGCTCAACGGGGCACCAGCCACAAAGAGGCGTAAACCAAAGCCAAAGTTGTCGGCGTACTCGCGAGGATTAAAGTCGAAGGCATTGCGGTTGACGAACCCGGCATCATAAAAAACCGCCGCCCGAATCGGGCTTACGATATCCAACGAATATTCGGCACTGAAGAAACCGTAGGTCTTCCCGCCGATCGGTTCATTGAAGGTATCACGCGGGGCAACATCGCGAAATTCATAGCCCCGCAGAGTCGTAGGTCCACCAAGGTAATACTTACTATAGTACGGCACGTCGGGACTGTCTCCGAAATTTTGGATCACACCCCCGCGAGCGAGGAGCGCGAGCACCTGGGTTTGCGTTTCAAAGACCGGGAAAAACTGCGAGCCGCGGAATTCGGCGCTGTAGAAGTTATTGATTTTGCTGCCGCCCAAGGGTCCACCGGCAATGGCGGTGTTGATTTCGATCCGGTTGCCGGCCGTGGTGTTGATTATCTTGTCGCGCGTATCACGGAGGAGCTGGAAGCTGATTTCCGAAAGGGCGTTGTTGCCTTCGAGGGATCGGATAATCGACGAGGCTGACGACGAGACGTCTTTGATATTAACAATCTTATAAGTGTAGGCCAGTTTGCCTTCGACGAGTTCAAAGAGACGTTTGCGGAGGTAGATTTCAGCTCCGGTTTCTACCTGGCTGTAGAACGAGCTGTTGTAGTCCGAACTGCTTCGGAAAATGCTGAAACCCAGTGAGAGCGCTTTTTGGAAGAGCCAAGGTTCTTCGAAGGACAGCACGGCCTCGCTGGAGAGCGAACCAAGCTGCAGACGCAGGCGGAATTTTTGGCCATCGCCCTGAAAGAACGAGCGCCGGTTGAAGATATCGAAGTTTGACTGGGAGACTTCGGCGAAGAGCGTCGCGCGCTCAAGCGAACTGAAGCCGGCGCCAAAGGTCAGATTGCCGGTGCGCCCCTCCCTGACCGCAATCCGCATATTGCGACGCCCTGGGATATTTGTTTCCTGATCGGTTACGTTCACGTCCTCGAAAAATCGCGTATTCTCCAGCCGGAGTTTGCTGATTTTCATCATCACTTTACTGAAAACATCGCCGGGACCGAGGACGAGTTCGCGGAGGATGACTGTGCTCTTGGTCTTTGTATTACCTTCGATCACGATCGATTCGACGTTGAATTTCTCGCTCTCCTGCACCTGGTAATCGATATCGATGTTTCCGGTCGTGACATTCGGCTTGCGGAGGATGCGGACGTTGGTCTGCAGGTACCCGTCTTTCCCGTAAAAATCCTCGACACGCTCCGTGTCCTTCTCGAGCAGGGAGGGCACAAAAACCATACCACTGCGAATTCGCGCAACCCGCTTGAGCAGCGTGGTGGCAAAAAGCTTGTTACCCGTAAAATTGATCTCCCCGACCCGGTATTGGCGACCTTCGGTGACCGTCACCGTGATGAGCAGCTTGTCGGGACTGGGATAACTGAACACCACGGTGTCTTGCGGGATATCCACATCGAGGTAGCCCTGCTCGCGGTAATAGTCCCGCAGCTTGTCCAAGTCGTCTTCGAACTGGTCATCCTTGAAACGGCCCGAACCCGTGAGCCACGAGAACATCCACCATTTCTTCGTCTCCATCTCACCTTTCAACTTATTCGATTTTACCCGCGCATTCCCGACGAACCGGATATCGGTGATCTTCACCTTGGCACCTTCTTTTATTTTGAAGATGACCGTGCCGAATCCACCCACCCGATCCCTCTCAATGGAGTAAGTGACGGAGACCTGATTGTAACCCGCCTTTTGGTAATACTCGATCAGCTTGCTCGCGTCGTCCTTGACCTGGCGTTCATCGAGCGCGAAATTGGGCCGGGTTTTGGCCTCCTTTTCGAGGCGGTTGCTCTTGATCTTTTGGTTGCCCTCGAACTTGACCGCGAGGATGCGATACTTCGGCGTGACCTCGACCACGAGATTCAGGGTGTTCGCCTCACCGGGTTCCTGTTTGAACTCGATCAGCTCAAAAAGACCCGTGCGGTAGAGCGAGCGCAGATCGCGGTCGAGCATGTTGGCGTCGAACTCGCCCCCCTCCCGGACCTGCATGTTGGCGCGCACGACCTGCTCATTAACGTTGGCCGTTCCCACAAACTTGATCGTAACCGTGCCGGCCTTGAAGACTGGGGTCGGTTGTTGCGGTTGTTCGGGTTGATTCTGGCCAGGAGCTTGTGCTCGGACCGAAGTTCCACCCGCAGCCAACAAAAAGAGAATGGCGACGATTAAGGAGGTGACCCTACGCATAGGGTTACTGATGATAGTTTTCAAAGCGGGTGATGTCTCGAAGGAAAGTGAGCTTGATTTCTCCTACTGGTCCGTTTCGGGACTTGGCAACGATTAACTCGGCCGAGTCGGCGGCTACTTGGAATTTTTCGTCGGCGTCGCGCGGGCGGGCCAACATGAGAACAACATCGGCATCTTGCTCAATCGAGCCGGATTCACGCAAGTCGGCCAATTTCGGCGTGCGGTTTTCCTTTTCTGAAGCACGGTTGAGCTGCGATAGTACAAGTACCGGCACGTTCAGTTCCTTCGCAAGTGATTTTAGTCCACGTGAGGCTTCGGCGACCTGCTGCTCACGAGGCATCTTGCTGTCGGTCGGGCTCAGCAACTGGAGATAGTCGACAATGATGAAACCGAGCGGCGTGCGGGAGTGAATGCGCCGAGCCTTGGCGCGGAGCTGCATGATCGAAAGCGCACTGGAATCGTCGATAAAAATGGGGGCCTTGGAGAATTCGTCGGCGGTTTGGACCAGCCGGTTTTGCTCATCGCCGTTCTTCGAGAGCAATCCGTCTCGGAGCAGCTTCATGTTTACTCGCGCTCGCGAGCACAGCATACGCAGCGCGAGCTGTGAGGCGCTCATTTCGAGGGAGAAAATCAAACTCGCAACCCCCGGCCCACGATGCGGCAGGGAGGCGGCTTCGGCGAAGTTGAGCGCGAGCGAGGTTTTCCCCATCGAAGGACGAGCCGCGAGGATGATCATTTCCTGGCGCTGGAAACCCCACATGAGCGCATCAAGATCCTTAAAACCCGACGACACTCCCGTCAGTTCGCCCTTTTTCATCATCATTTTTGTGATGACGTTCATCGCCTCGCGCGTGGGCTCGCGCATCTGCTTGGCACTTTCACTCACGCGATTTTGCGTCACCGTGAAAATTCGCGATTCGATCTGGTCCACGAATTCGTCGATGCCGCCCGAAAACCCGTAGCAATCCTCCACCGCACCGGTGGCCGAACGGATAATTTCGCGCAGCAGGCTCTGTTCGCGGACTTTTTCGATAAAATACCCCGCTTGCGCGGTAGTCGGAATCCGACTGCTCACTTGCGCAAGGAAGGCGTAGCCACCGACGGTATCGAGTTGTCGCGAAGTCTTCAACTCCTCGGCCACCACCGAAACTTCAATCGGTTTCTGGCTATTGTACAGATTGACCAAAACCTCGTAGATCACCCCGTGCTTCGGGTCGTAAAATGACTCGGGCCGAATGCGCGCTTCCAGACAACGCGAGAGTACGTCGGCCCCATCGAGCAGGCAGCAAGACAACAGATATTCCTCCGCCTCGAGACTGTGCGGCAAGGAACGTCCAACACCACCCGTGGGGGCCTCGGAACGTCGAAATTTATGGGGTGCGTCTTCGACCATGCGCAAACGAATGAGTCAGAATAGAGGAAGGCAGCGCGGCAACAGTTGGTTTGAACAATCGGCTCACAAAAAAACAAAAGCCGCGTCCGATGGGTGGACGCGGCCCTCGAAATTTCGCGAACCAAAGGGCCGTTGACTACTTCCGCTCCGGGCGGTCGTAGCGCTTGAACTCGGGCTTGGGTGCCTCGGCGGCGACCGGCTCGATCGGATTTTCAGACACGACGTCGAAGTTCAGTTCGACTGAAACGTCGGCATGAAGTTTCACCTTCACGGTGTGCTTGCCGAGGGTCTTCACCGGAGTGTGCAGGTGGATCCGTTTCTTCTCGAGGACGATCCCCGCGGCTGTGAGTTTATCGTGCACATCGGTAGCCGTGATGGCACCGAACATCTTGCCACCCTCGCCGGTCTTGACGGCGAAAGCCAAGCTCGTCTTTTCGAGCTTCTTGGCCAGCTCTTGCGCGGCGGTGAGTTCGTCTTGCTCACGGCCCACGCGACGCTTTTTGAGCGCCTCCACGTGCTTTTGGTTAGCCGCATTGAGCGACACCGCAATTTTGCGCGGGAGCAGATAATTGCGGGCGTAGCCGGCGCGGACCTTGATTTGATCGCCTTCGCCGCCGAGACCTTCGACGGGTTTGACGAGGAGAATTTCTGTTGATGCCATAGTAGGTTGGGTTCGATCTGCGCCGGAGCGCTGAGTTGTTTGCGGGTGTCACGACGGCTCTTGCCGCCGACGGATCCATTGCTGGAACCGCTCCAATAAAGAGTAATTGCGACTTAGAACGGCACGTCTTCGTCGAGGTTTTCCTGCGCGGCGGGCTTGGCCGTCGCGCTGCGAGCCGGCGGAGCGTGCCGTTCGGGTGAGACTGTCTGGTCGATGCCCGGCTCCGCTGAGCCCTGGGCCGGACCGCCCACCGCACCGGCACGGCCATCGCCAAGGAACTGAAATTGCTCGAGCACCACCTTCATGCGGCTGCGCTTTTCCTTAGTGCTCTTGTCTTCCCACTGGTCGAGGCGCAAACGGCCTTCGACATACAGCGGGCGGCCCTTGGTCACATACTTTGCGATCGTCTCGCCTTGTTTGCCCCAAGCCTCGACATCCACATAAATGACTTCCTCACGAGTCTCGCCGGACTCCATCTTGAACTGGCGATTAATCGCGAGCGAGAACTGGCAGATCGGGGTGCCCTTGGGCGTGACGCGCAACTCGGGGTCGCGGGTCAGATTGCCCATGAGCAAGACTTTATTGAGTGAAGGCATGACCGAAGCAGCGCCGGACGCTGGTTAAGCAGACTGGATAAACGTGCGATAGACGCTGCTGTTCAGCCGGAGGCGCTCGATCAACTCGGCTGGCGCGGCCGCCGGAGCGGCGAAATTGACGTGGACGTAAGTCGCACCCGTGAGCTTCCTGTCGGTCACGCGGACGAAGTCCTTCCTGCCGATGTTTTCCACGGCCGTGACGTCTCCCTGCAGGTCGACGATAACTTTTTTTACACCGACAATGATCTGGTCAACCGACTCTTCCTTGCCACGGTTATCGAGGATGAAGGTTGCGCGGTAGTTGCGTTTGGTAGCGTTCATTTTGGGTCTCTGCGATTGAGCTGATTCATGGCTGCCTCCGTGCCGCGGGAGAGCAGCAGTTCGAGGCCTTGCACGTGAGTTTCGAGTTTTTGATTTAAGAGAATCTGTTGATCTGAAGTGAATTTTCCGAGAACGAAGTCAGTAAGTTCCGTCTGCGCGGGCAACTTCGGCCCAATGCCGAGCCGGTAACGGGCAAACCCGTCGCCGAGGTGCTCGAGCATGCTCGCGACACCGTTGTGACCGCCAGCGCTGCCCGTGACCGAGACCTTGACGAGGCCGAGATCAATCGTGAGGTCATCGTAGACCGCCGCAACCTCCGTGGACGCGATTTTAAAGAATCGCGCGAAGGCTCCGACGGCCGTGCCACTGGCGTTCATAAACGTCTGTGGCTTGATCAGCCAGCGAGTGCGGCCGGGGGTGTCCCAGCGCGCGATTTCCGCCTCAAACTGCCCCACCTGTTTCCAAGTGAGGCCGTGTTTTTTGGCGAAGGCATCGAGCACCACCCAGCCGAAATTATGGCGGGTAGCTTCGTATTCGCGGCCCGGATTGCCGAGACCGGCAACGAGCGAGATGGACATAACTCAAAGAACGTTGGCCGAAACCCGCTGCGTTGAAGCAACGGGGTGGCGCGGAAAAGAAACAAGAATTACTTCTTGGCGGGAGCAGCCGGTTTGGCGCCAGCGGTGGGAGCAGTGGGCTTGGCGCCGGCAGCGGGAGCAGCACCGGGCTTAGCACCGGCAGCGGGAGCAGCACCGGGCTTGGCACCGGCAGCCGGAACAGCAGCGCCAGCGGCGGGAGCAGCACCAGCGGCGGGAGCGGCGCCATCGGCGGCAGCAGCGCCCTCGACCGGAGCGGCGGCGACCACTTCTTGGACGATTTCGGCCACAGGCTCGACGCAGGAGACGATCGGCTGGCCCTTGACGTCGAGAAATTCGACCCCCTCAATCGGCTTCAGGCCGGAAACTTTGATGGTCTCACCGACCTTGAGCTCGGTGACATCGACGTTGATCGCCTCAGGAAGATCCTTCGGGAAGCAGCGCACGCGAAGCTGTTGGGTGTTTATTTCCAGAACGCCACTCTGGTTCTTGACGCCAAACGACTCACCGGTGACACGAACCGCCACGCGGATTTCAAATTTCTCGTCGGCCTTCACTTCTTGGAAGTCGATGTGGAGATATTTGTCCGTGATCGGATCCCGCTGGACTTCTTGGAGGAACGACAGAGCCTTGACGGCCTTATCCGAGCGCTCGAGTTGCACGAGGACGGAGCGACCGGCGACGGACTTCAGGAGGCGGATGAACTCCGGACCATCCACCGTCAGCGACTCGGGGCTGGTGTGCTTCCCGTAAAGAATCGCGGGAACGCGGTTGGCCTTGCGGAGGCGGCGTGATGCACTGCGACCGGTCTGGGCGCGTGAGGTGACGTTAAGATTGAACTGTAGGCTCATAAATTTCGTTCCCCCTGTCACCCCGGAATTGAGGGCAGGCGTAGTGGAAAAGAGAATGAGGTGATAAGGTCGTCAGGATCGAATGCAACCAAAACTTTGGCGAACGCGAAAATTGCCACTGCTAATCGCGTCCGCTGCGCCCCGCGGTCCCTGCTCGCGATTGCGGCCCGCCCGCCATCCGGCATGGTTGTTGAGTAACGTCAAAGACTTGACCGCCGCCCTCACTATTTGGTTATTTCGATCAAGCCGTTCCCTTCGCTTTCACACTGTTTAGTCATCCGAACCCTATGATGCCCAACCGTCGCCAATTCCTCCAAAGCTCCGCCGTCCTCCTTGCCGCACCATTCATTCTCCCGAGCCGCGTCTGGTCGCAATCCACCGCACCGAGCAAGCGCCTCACCGTCGGTTGCATCGGCATGGGCAAGCAGATGGGTGGCCACCTCGGTGGCTTTATCAATCGCGATGACGTCGAAGTCCTCGCGGTGTGCGACGTCGACACAACCCGCCGCCTGCACGCCAAGAAACGCGTCGACGATGCGTACACGAAAAAGGCCGGCGAAACCTACCAGGCCTGCGATGCCTACAATGATTTTCGCGAGGTGATCGCCCGCAAAGATATCGACGCCGTCATCATCGCCACACCCGATCACTGGCACGCCTACATCGCCATCGCCGCCGTGCGCGCTGGCAAAGACGTCTACTGCGAGAAGCCCCTGACCTATAACATTCACGAGGCCGTCGAGCTCGTGAAGGAGACCCGCAAGGCCAAACGCGTTTTCCAAACCGGCTCGCAACAGCGCTCCTCCAAAGAATTCCGCGTCGCCTGCGAACTCGTCCGCAACGGCGTCCTCGGCCGCGTCAACTCCGTCCATGTCTCCTTCGGCGATCCCGCCACACCCTACTCCCAGCCCGCCGCTGAGATGGAGCCCGGCCTCGACTGGGATCGCTGGTGCGGCCCCGGCCCACTCGTCGCCTACAGTCCCTTTCTCTGCCCGCGCGGCCTCCACACCAATTTCCCCGACTGGCGGAAGACGTGGGAGTTCGGCGGCGGCATGATCACCGACTGGGGCGCCCACCACATCGACATCGCCCAGTGGGGTCTCGGCATGGATGGCTCCGGCCCCGTCGAAATCCGCGCCCCGAAAGATTGGCAAACCGCCAAACGTGGCGCCCAAATCGTCTACGCCGACGGCACCATCCTCACCCACGTCAAAGGCAAGGGCGTTTCCTTTTACGGCACCCTCGGCGAGTGCCATGTCAACCGCGGTAAATTCGAACTGATCATGGGCGGTAAAACGGTCCACAAATTCTGGGACAAGGAAGTCGACAAAACCACGTCGATGGAACGCGAAGTCGTCCTCACCGAGCGCGAGTTTCTTGCCGACGCGAAGATCAAACTCACCGCTCCCAAGAGCCACCTCCAGAACTTCCTCGACTGCGTGCAGTCCCGCCAGACCCCCATCGCCGACGTCGCAATCGGCGCGAGCAGCGTGACCGCGTGCCACCTCATGAACTTCGCCTACCACTATGGAGCGAACGCGAAGTGGAATCCCGTACGGAACAAATTTGCAAGCGGCGGCAACAGCAAGTGGCTCACCCGCGAAAAATACCGCGCCGGTTGGGTTGTGTAAGCCCGAACGAGGCGGCGGTTTCCAACCGCCGTCAGCACCACGCTGCGTAGCCCACCTCGCGGGACTCTCCGGCGTGAGACCGGCACGAGTGGCTTCGTCGAGGGCGTAGCCCGCCTTGTGAGAGGCGGGACTTTCCGCACCACCCCACGCGCCGGCACCATCTTTCTCTGTCCTCTGTCTCTTTCTTCTTTCTCTTTGGGACGGTCGCATGCCCCCCTCGTCACCGCACCCCTCCTCGTCCTCGCCTGCGCTCGCGCGCCCCCTCGCGTCGCTCACCCTCCGCGAAAAAATTGGCCAACTCCTCAACGTCGGCTTCCGCGGCTGTCATCCCGCCGAGTGCGCCCTCGCCGTCCGCGACATCCGCGAACACGGCATCGGCGGCGTCATTCTCTTTGATCAGGAAATGACCGATGGCTCCGCCGGCCGACGCAACATCGAGTCCCCCGCCCAAGTCCGCAACCTCCTCGCGCACTTGCAATCACACGCCCGCATCCCCCTCCTCACCTCGATAGATCAAGAGGGCGGAAGGGTGAATCGCCTCAAAGCTGTCTACGGTTTCCCCGCGAGCAGCTCCCACGAGGAACTCGGTCGTATCGACGATTCCGCGACCACCTCCCGCCACGCCACCACTATCGCACAGGCCCTCGCGGGCGTCGGCCTCAACCTCAACCTCGCCCCGGTCGTTGACCTCGACGCTCACCCCGACAATCCGATCATCAAGGGCAAGCGCCGCAGCTTTTCCGCCGATCCTGAGGCCGTCGCCCGCCACGCCGCCGACTACATCCGCGCCCACGGCGCCCACGGCGTGCTGACCTGCCTGAAACATTTTCCCGGCCACGGCAGCGCTACCGGCGACACTCACCTGGGCCTCGTCAACGTCACGGCCACTTGGTCCGACCGTGAACTCATCCCCTTCCAACGCCTCATCGCCGCCGGCCTCGGCGATGTGATCATGAGCGCCCATGTATTCAACGCGCACCTCGATCCCGATCTCCCCGCCACTCTGTCTCGCGCCGTCATCACCGGCCTCCTCCGCGAAAGACTCGGCTACGCCGGCGTCATCATGAGTGACGACATGGAGATGAAAGCCATCTCGAGCCACTACGGCCTAGAAAATTCCCTCCCCCTCGCGATCAACGCCGGCATCGACGTCCTCTGCTTCGGCAACAATCTCCGCTACCGTCCCGACATCGCCCCCCGCGCCATCGCCATCCTCGAAAAAGCCGTCACCTCGGGCCGTATCCAAGAATCCCGCATCGATGAATCCTGCGCCCGCGTGCTCGCGTTGAAACGCAAAACCCCTCTGATTGCCTGACCATGAACCCCGTCGCTAGCGCGACCCGCCGCAACCTTTGGGCGTGGATCCCCTCCCTCTATTTCGCACAGGGCATCCCCTACGTCGTCGTGATGACCCTCTCGACGGTGATGTATAAAAATCTTGGCCTCTCCAATACCGACATTGCCCTCTACACGAGCTGGCTCTATCTGCCGTGGGTCATCAAGCCGCTCTGGTCGCCCCTCGTGGACCTCTTCCGCACGAAACGCTTCTGGATCGTCACCCTCCAGTTCGCCATTGGCACCGCCTTCGCCCTCGTCGCCTTCACGTTGCCGGGACCGAATTTTTTCCAGCTCTCGCTCGCCGTCTTCTGGCTGCTGGCCTTCAGCTCAGCGACTCACGACATCGCCGCCGACGGTTTTTATCTGCTCGCGATGAAACCAGGCGAACAAGCCGCCTTCGTCGGCGTCCGCAGTACTTTTTACCGCCTCGCGTCCCTCTCCGCCCAAGGTGGGCTCGTCTACCTCGCCGGCATGTGGACGACCTCCACCGGCAGCGTCACGCAAGCTTGGTCGCTCGTGTTCGGTCTCCTCGCCGCCGTGTTTCTCGGCGTCGGCGCCTACCATTTCTTCGCCCTGCCGAAACCCGCCAGCGACGTTGCCACCGCCAGCGGACAAAACCCTATCAAAGAGTTCTTCGCCGTCTTTGCCCACTTCCTGCACAAGCCCGACATTCTCACCGCCCTCGCGATGCTACTCCTCTACCGTCTCGCGGAGTCGCAGGCCCTCAAACTCCTCTCGCCCTTCATGCTCGATAAACGCGAGGTCGGTGGCCTCGGCCTCACCACGCAACAAGTCGGCATCGTTTACGGCACCGTGGGCATCATCGCCCTCACCGTCGGCGGTCTCATCGGTGGCTGGATCATTTCTCTCTACGGCCTGAAACGGATGCTCTGGCCGATGATTCTCGCGATGCACGCGCCCATCGTGGCGTTTTTGCTCCTCGCGATGTTCCAGCCCACCAGCCTCTGGATCATCGGCTCATCCCTCGCCGTCGAACAATTCGGCTACGGCTTCGGTTTCACCGCCTACATGCTCTACATGATGATGCTCGCCGACGGCCCGCACAAAACCGCGCACTACGCGATCTGCACTGGCTTCATGGCCCTCGGCATGATGCTCCCCGGTATGGCTGCGGGCTGGATCGAAGACCAAATCGGCTACGTCAATTTCTTCACGTGGGTCCTCGTCTGCACCATCCCGTCCTTCATCGTTATCACTCGCCTCAAAATCGACCCCGCGTTCGGCAAGAAAGCGCCGGAGCCCGCCACGGAGCACGGCACTTCAGCCCGTGCTTGCCACTCACCTGCGTCGAACTAACTTTTTCGGATGGAAACCAGCGCTCCCAAGCTCCTTCTCTCCGTCGAGGACTACCTGCGCGATGAGGCCGACGGCACGGTGCGTCACGAATTCATTGGTGGCCGAATCCACGCGATGGCCGGGGCGAGTGAGTCGCACAATCTCCTTTCCGGAAACGTATTTGGCTCCATTCACGCCCACCTCCGCGGCGGCCCTTGCGAGGCTTACATGGCCGACTTCAAGGTGCGCTTGGAGATCAATCGCGAAGAGATCTTTTACTATCCCGACGTGGTGGTCGCCTGCCAACGCGTCGGTGTGGCGCAATACTACCTACGCTACCCGACGCTCCTCGTCGAAGTCTTGTCGCCTTCCACCGAAAACATCGACCGCCGCGAAAAGCTTCTCAACTACCCGCAGATTTCCACGGTTGAGGAATACGTCTTGATCGCCCAAGAAACCCGCGAAGTGACGATCCACCGCCGTTCCGAAGCTTGGGCCCCGCGACTCTTGACCGCGCCTGACGCCGTCGCCGAGTTTCGCTCGATCACGTGTTCACTACCGCTCGCACGCATCTACGAGGGCGTGCTCTGAGCCCGCCCGACCACGACACGCTGGTTTTTTCTGGTTAATGGAGAGCCTTCCGATGAGCCGATCGGGGATCTCCATCCCGAACGACCTCGCCACTCATCTCAGACTGCTCGCACCTTCTTTTACCCATGAACTGGTCACGCTTTAAAGCCCACTCCTACCATTACACCGATCTCGGCGTCTCCCTCGATATCTCGCGCCTCCCCTTCCCCGACGACTTCCTCGCCTCGAAGGAAGCCGCCATGCAGCAGGCCTTCGCCGACATGGCCGCCCTCGAGCAAGGTGCCATCGCGAATCCCGACGAGCAACGCATGGTCGGCCACTACTGGCTCCGTGCGCCGGAGCTCGCGCCCACGCCCGAGCTGACCAACGAGATCACCTCCACACTCGCTGCGATCAAAGATTTTTCCGCCAAGATCCACGCGGGCACCGTCGCCGGCCCCAAGGGTAAATTCAAAAAACTCCTCGTGATCGGCATCGGCGGCTCCGCCCTCGGCCCGCAATTCGTCGCCCACGCGCTCGGCCAGCCCCGCAAAGACAAGCTCGCCGTCGCCTTCTTCGACAACACCGACCCCGACGGCATCAACTACATCCTCGACGGCCTCCGCGGCCAACTCGCGAAGACCCTCGTCCTCGTCATCTCCAAATCCGGCGGCACGGCCGAAACCCGCAACGGCATGCTCGAGGCCATCGCCGCCTTCAAGGCCGCGGGCCTCGATCACTCGAAACACTTCGTGGCCGTCACCGGCGTCGGCTCGAAACTCGACGTCACCGCCGTATCCGAAAACTGGTTAGCCCGCTTCCCCATGTGGGACTGGGTGGGTGGCCGCACCAGCGCACTCTGCGCCGTCGGGCTACTCCCCGCCGCCCTCCAGGGCCTCGACATCCCCGCGCTGCTCGACGGTGCCGCTGCCATGGACGCCGTCACGCGCCGCCCGACCACCGCTGAAAATCCCGCCGCCCTCCTCGCCCTCATGTGGCACTTCGCCACCGACGGCCGCGGCACCAAGGACATGGTCGTCCTCCCCTACAAAGATCGCCTCCTCCTCTTCTCACGTTACCTCCAGCAGCTTGTGATGGAGTCGCTCGGCAAAGAGCACGACCTCAAGGGCAACGTCGTCAATCAGGGCATCGCCGTCTATGGCAACAAGGGCTCCACCGACCAGCACGCCTACGTGCAACAGCTCCGCGACGGCGTAAACAATTTCTTCGTCACCTTCATTGAGGTCCTCAAGGACCGCGACGCGAAGACCTCCCTCGAAGTCGAGCCGGGCGTCACCGCCGGCGACTTCCTCCAAGGCTTCTACCTCGGCACCCGCGCCGCCCTCAGCGAGAAAGACCGCCACTCCGTCACGATCACGCTCCCCGACGTCTCTCCGCGTACCCTCGGCATGGTGATCGCCCTGTACGAACGCGTCGTCGGTCTCTACGCCTCGCTCATCGGCATCAATGCCTACCACCAACCCGGCGTCGAAGCCGGCAAGAAAGCCGCCGGCGCCGTCATTGCCCTTAAACTGAAACTCGCCGCCACCCTCGCCGCCACCCCGGGCCAAGCCTTCACGGCCGAAGCCCTCGCCACCGCTGCGGGCTCACCCGACCAAGCCGAGCTCGCCTTCAAAATCCTCGAGCACCTCGCCGCCAACAAATCCAGCGGCGTGAAAAAACGCGCCAAGACCCCGTGGTATCACTCCACGTATCGCACGTAAAGCAGGGCGGACTTCAGGCCGCCTTTCATGCGCCGACCGTGCCTCACGAGGCGGACTCAAGTCGACCCTGCTCTCCCCTCCTTCCTCGCTCATGCGTAATACCCCGCTCATCATCCTCTGTGCCTTTGCGCTCCTCGGTGCAGTGTTCTCCGGCGCGCTTTACCTCAAAATCGGCAACTCCAAACAGATCCTCGCCGCCGAATTATCTTCGTCCCAAGACCGCGCCACCCGCCTCCAATCCGACCTCGCCGTCGCGCACGAGCAAACCGGCTCCCTCAAAGCCAAGGTCGCCTCGCTCGACGCCAGCCTCGCCACCGTTCGCACCACCCTCGACGCGACCGAAGAAAAACTTTCCGCCGCCGAACTTCGCGCAGTCGTCCTTGATCACGATCTTTCTTCCGCGAAAAAACTCCTCACATTTCACGAACAAAACGCGAAAGCCCTTGCCGACGAGGTCTCCGCCCTCCGCGCCGACCTCGATGATTCCCGCACTTCCAACGCCTCGCCCGAAGCCGTCGCCGCCTATAGGAGCACCATCGCCGAACTGGAAAAACAACTCGCCAGCGCCCGCCAGGGCGCCACCGCCGGCGTCGGCTACGGTGCCGCGACCGCCACGTTTACCAACCGCTCCGGCCGCGCCACCGTCCTCAACGTCGGTCCCTCCAACGCCTTCGTCGTCCTCAACTACGGCTCCGCCCGCGGCGCCCAACTCGGCCAGCGCCTCAACGTGAGCCAGGGAACAGAAGTCGTCGCCACGGTTCACATCAGCGATGTCCGCACCCAGTTTTCCATCGCGCAGGTTCAGCCCGATACCTTGCGCGGAGTCTTGCAGAAGGGCGATTCAGCCGTCTTACTCCGTTCACTATGACCTCGCTTAAGAATTCCATTTTCGCCCTCCTGCTCCTCGCCTTTGGGGCTATCTTCAGCGGCTGTTCGACCCGTACGCAGAAGGAATCGTCCATTCCTTGGAGCCGTCCCGCCGGTTGGGAAGGCCAGATCCCCGGTATGGGCCAGCCTTCCGGCCGCTGAGCGATTTGTTATCGCAAGTCAGCCCGCCCCGGGAACGGCGCTCCCGCTCTCGGCCACTTTCCCTCTCGCAAAATCCGGCTTCGCGCCGGATTTTTTTGTGCCCGCACTATGCCCGACGTCCCCGCCGCCAACGCCTCGCTGACCCCCCAACCCGGCACACTCTACGTGGTCGCCACGCCCATCGGCAATCTCGCCGACTTCACCGACCGCGCTCGCGCCATCCTCGGCGCCGTCGACCTCGTCGCCTGTGAGGACACCCGCACCACCGGCGGGCTGCTCACGCGGACGGGCCTCCGCCGCGAGCTCATCTCCTACCACGACCACAACGAAACCGCCGCCGCCGACCACATCGCCGCGCAAATCGCAGCCGGAAAATCCGTCGCCCTCGTCAGCGACGCCGGCACCCCCGCTATCAGCGACCCCGGCTTCCGCCTCGTGCGCGCCTGCCGCCGGCAGGGACTGCCCGTCATTCCCGTGCCCGGGGCCTGCGCCATCGCCGCCGTCCTCAGCGCGAGCGGCCTACCCACCAACGGTTTTCTTTTCGCCGGTTTTCTGATCGCGAAAACGTCCGTACGTACCGCCTTCCTCACGAAATACCGGGACTTTGAATTCACCCTCGCGCTCTACGAAAGCTGTCACCGTATCGACAAATTTGCCGAAGAAATTGTCGCCACCCTCGGCCCGGACCGCGTGATCTGCATCGCCCGCGAGGTCACCAAACTTCACGAGACTTGGCTCGTCGGCCGCGCCGCCGACGTCCGCGACCGCCTGCTCAAAGGCAGCCTCAAAGGCGAATTCGTCGTACTCATCGCCCCTGCCGATTTTGTTTTGTAAGATCTAGGATGATCCCGCCCCGCCCCAGCTTTTCCGCGCTCCGCAATCTGTAGTCATCCGCGTCCCTCCGTGGTTAAAAATCTCTCGATCGCCATCATCGATATCGGGTCTAACTCGATCAAGCTCCTCGTCGCCGCGCGCGGGTCGGACGGCCCCGTCACGGCCCTCGCGCACCGCACGATCGACGCCCGTATCAGCGCCGGCATTTCGCGCGCTGCGCCGCAACTCAGCGCCGAGGGCATGGCCCGCGGCCTCGCCGCCATCGAATCCTTGCTCGCCGACGCCGCAGCCTTCACGCCCGTCCGCACTATCCTCGTCGCCACGAGCGCCGTCCGCGACGCGCTCAACGGTGCCGACTTCATCGCGCGCGTCCACGCTGCCACCGGTCACACGATCCGCATCCTCACTGGCAACGAAGAGGCCAATCTCATTGGCCGCGGTCTTACGTGCGATCCTGCGCTGACCACGCTTCGCGATTTCTACGTCTTCGATCTCGGCGGTGGCAGCCTCGAATGCCTCGCGTTTCGCGATCGCCACATTGCCCAAGCCGTCAGCCTTCAACTCGGCTGCGTCCGCCTCACGGAAAAATTCGTCGCCGATTCCGACGCTCCTTTCGCCGAGCCCGCCGCCTCCGAAATTCCCCGCCACACCCGTGCCGTCGTAGCCGCCTCCGGCTTCAGCTTTTCGCTTCCGTCCCACGCCTTCGCAGTGGGCACGGGTGGCACCGTTACGACCGTGCGTGCGATTTTGGCCGCCCGCGCTGGTACGAAGCTCGAACTCACGGCCACCGTCGTCACCCTAGCTCAGCTCCGCAATTTTCTCGCGGAGCTCGGTTCTCTTTCGCTCGCTGACCGGCAGCAAATCCCCGGCCTTCCGCCCGCCCGCGCCGACGTGTTTCCGGCAGCCCTTGCAACCGTGATCACCGTCGCCGAACTCGGCGGTTTCTCCGCCTACCACCACTCGCTCTTCAATCTCCGCTATGGCCTCGCAGCGGAAACGCTCGCCCGGTGATCTCGCGAGGCCGCATTGTTCTCGCCTGCGCCGTACTTGTGCTGGCTCTAGCCACCACCTCGGCCCAGCCAAACTCGACGCTCATTCCGTTGCCTGCCGGTTGGCGCCTCGCGCGTGAGTTGATGACCGGCTTTCCCACGGACGGCCTGCAACTCTACGTGCTCGAAATCACCGCGCCGGCCACTCCCGCCAAGGTGTATTGCGTCGCGTGGGACACCACGGCGCCGAGCGTTGCGTTCAAACCCGTGCTCACCGCCACGCCGCGGACGCCCACGCAGATTGCCGCTGCGGAGACGGGCACCGTTTACGCCGCGATCAACGCCGGCTACTTCGGCGGCAACCAATCGTTCTCCTTGGTCCAACACGCCGGCTCGGTTCTCTCCGCCAACGTGAAATCGCTTGCGCGCACCTTTCAGGGTGCCGCCACCACCTACTTTCCCACCCGCGCCGCCTTCGGGATCAACGCCGGCGGTCGCCTCACCACCGATTGGATCTATAGTATTGGCTCCGGCACCACCCCGATCATCGCTTATCCATCACCGAGCCCCAACCGCCTCAACGTCGCACCGCTACCCGTGCCCACGGCCGCGTTTCCCTCCGGTGGCGTCCCTTGGCTGATGGACCACGCCATCGGCGGCTCGCCCATGCTCATCAAAGACGGCGAGGTCCGCGTGACCGATCAGGAAGAGCTCATCGAAATCAACAACACGACTCCGCGCGCCCGCTCCGCCATCGGCCACACCGCCTCCGGCATTGTCCTCCTTGTCGCCGCCGAGGGGGACAATTCCCCTGGCCCCGCCGGCTTCAACCTCGTGCAGTTTGCGCATCTCCTGCGCACACTCGGCTGTATCGGCGCCATCAACCTCGACGGTGGTGGCTCCACGTCGCTCGTAGTCGGCGGACGTCGCACCGTCCGCCCGGGCGATGGCAACGAGCGCCCCGTTATCTCCGCGCTCCTCCTGACTGATCCGCAGACGCAGACCCCGGTCGCCAGCGTTCCCTCGATCACCCACCAGCCGTGGGATCTCGCCGTTTCCACCGGCACCTCCGCCATTTTTCAGGTCGCTGCCTCGGGCGGCGGACTCGCCTACCAATGGTCCTCACCGAGCGGCCCAATCCCCGGTGCGACCCAAGCCAGTTACACTTTTCCCGCTGCTACACCCGCCCACGCCGGCACCTACACCGTGACGACTTCCAATACTCGCGGCACCGTCACGAGTCGCGCTGCTACCCTCGCTGTCGTCACTGCTCTGCCCGCCGAGCTCGCCAATCTCTCCACGCGCGCCGACTCCGGCCTCGGCGCCGACGTCCTCATCGGCGGTTTCGTCGTCCGCACCGGTCCCGCACGCATCGTCGCCCGCGGCGTCGGCCCCGGGCTCGCGCCGCTAGGGGTCACCGGGTTTCTCAGCGATCCGCAGCTTGAGTTACTCACCGGCAGCGGCACAACGCTCGCTACGAATGACAACTGGGACGCGCCCACCCTCGCGCCGGTGGCGGCGGCCGTCGGGGCTTTTGGACTCAGCCCCGGCAGTCGCGATGCCGCTCTCATCAGCGTTGTTCAACCTGGTCCGCACGTCGTCGTCGCCTCGGCCGCAGATCGCTCGTCAACCGGGAACACGCTCATCGAAATCTACGACACCCGCACCAGCGCTGGAGTCCTCACCAATCTGTCCGCCCGGGCGCGGGTGCCCGCCGGCGACGGCACGTTGATCGCTGGTTTTGTCGTGCGCGGCGACGCGGCGATGACAGTCCTCATCCGCGCCATCGGCCCGGCCCTCACGAGCCTCGGTGTCCCGGCCGCCCTCCCGCACACGCGGCTCTCGCTCGTGCACAACGGCGAAATCCTTTTCACCAACAGTCGTTGGGCCATTGCCGGCAATGCGCTCGCGATTCGCGAGGCCGCGCGCCAGACCGGTGCTTTTTCGCTCGTGCCGGGCAGCGCCGATTCCGCCTTGCTCGTAACCCTGCCACCCGGCGCCTATACCGCCGTGGTTGATTCCCCGACCGGTGCCGGCGGCGTCGCGCTCGTCGAAGTCTACGAAGTGCGCTGAGGCCGCACTACGCCCGCGATTCGTGCACATGGGCCGGCGGCGGCCCCGCTTTTTTCCGCGGCTTCACCGGCGTGACGATGAGCGCCTTCGCTTTCGCCGCCGCCTTGGACAACTTCCTTAACTGCGCGAGCTGCCTCTCAAAATCGTCCGGCAACGGGGCGCGCAAATCGAGCACCTTTCCGGTGATCGGATGTTTCACCACGAGATGTTCTGCGTGCAACATCACGCGCGCCGGCTGCTGCTTCAGTCGGGTATCCGGTTTCCAACCGTAGATCGCATCGCCGAGCACGACGTGGCCGAGCGACTTCATGTGCACGCGGATTTGGTGGGTGCGCCCCGTATGGATCACGCAGCGCATGAGGGCCGCGATGTCGCCAAACACTTCGACCACCTCCCAGTCCGTGTGCGCCTCTTTGCCCTGCAGCTGGTGGTCGTCCTGCCGCTCCTTATCGATCACGGCCATCTTGTGCCGGTGCTGTTTATTGCGACCAATCGCTTTGCGGATACTGCCGCTCAACAACGAGGGCGCGCCGGCCACCAGCGCGAGATATTCTTTGTGCAGCGACCGGTCGGCGAACTGCGCCGCGAGTCCGCGGTGCGCCTTGTCGTTCTTCGCCACGACAATGATACCCGTCGTCTCGCGGTCGAGGCGGTGCACGATGCCGGGTCGCTCCACGCCACCGATGCCGCTCAGACTTCCCGCACAGTGCGACAACAATGCGTGCACCAACGTATCCTCTCCCGTCGCTGCACCCGGATGCACCACCATCCCCGCCGCCTTGTTGACCGCGAGCATGTTTTTGTCTTCGAAAATCACATCGAGAGCGATGTCCACGGCGCGCAACTCCGCCGCTTTGATGTCAGGCATGGCAAACTCCAGCGTGTCCAACGCCGTCACACTCTGGTCCCGCTTGATCGCCGCGCCGCGCAGCATCACGAGACCCGAATCAAAGGCCCGTTGCAGTGCCGTACGACTGTGGTCCGGAAAAGCGAGGGCCAGTGCCTTGTCGGCACGTAAGTAGCGGATTCCTTCGGGGACGGTGTAGGTATAATTCATGGCCGACGATCATCATGGCAAAGCCGCTCGATCTCGGCGAGCGCCGCTTTGCGGGTGGCCTCCGAAACGTCCGCGACGGCCCAACCGTTGCGTGCTACCTGCGCCAGTTCCCTCCGCGTAAAATTCAATTCCAGCGCCAACGCGGTGTACTCCTCGATCAGCGAACTACCGAAACTCAACGGATCATCCGTGCTCACAGTGCACCGCACGCCCGCCTCCATGAGGCGTCGAAGCGGATGCTCCCGCATCGCGGGTACGACCCGCAGGCCGACATTGCTCAGCGGACACACATCAAACGTCACGTCGCGCTCCACGGCGAGTTTCACGACCGCCGGATCTTCGATCGCCCGCACGCCATGTTGCACGCGCTTCACGCCCAGAAACTCAATCGCCTCCCGCACCCGCGCCGCCCCGTCGAACTCACCGGCGTGGCACTTCGTGATCTTCCCCGCCGCCCGCACCCGCGCCCACACTGCCGCCGTCTCGGGCACCGTCACCATCGATTCGTGACCATGGAGGTCGATCCCCGCGAGCTCGTCCCAGTGGTGGAGTTTATTGATCGTCGACCGCAGATCGCCATTGATGTCACTGCGCAGCATCCCGGCAAACACCCGCACCTCGAGGCCCGCCGGCGCCGCCGCGCGGATCGCCGCGATGATTTCCGGACCGGGCACGTCGATGAATTTCGTCACCGGCAGGTGAAAACTCGTCTCCACGTAACGCACATTCTGCGCGACGTGTTTCGCGAACATCACCTGCGCCGCTTCGTAATACTTCTCGGCCGAGGTAAACCACGGTAACGCGTGATCGAGGAGAATTCTCTCGAAATCCGGAAATGTCGCGTAGCGATAACTCCGCGCACGGAACGCCGGGTTCTCCGGCCAACGCTCGGGCTGCCAGGCCGTCAACAGCTCATACGGCAATGCTCCCTCGACGTGGAGATGCGTCTCTGTTTTCGGCAGCGCCTGTAGGAAATCGTGCATACTAGCTTGAGGTAGGAGCCCGCTTGCGGGCGATCGTACGTGCTCGGCCTGGGGTAGGAGCCCGCTTGCGGGCGATCGTACGTGCTCAGCGTTGGCGAATCGCTCCTACCCTTTCCCAAGCAGATATCCCGGATTCAATTTGTGCAGCGACTTCGGCACGAAGAGTCCGTCCTTGCGCACTAGTTTCCCGTCGAACCACACCTCGCCGCCACCGTATTCCGGCCGCTGGATACACACCATATCCCAGTGAACCTGCGACTTGTTGCCGTTGCCCACGCCCTCGTAGGCCTGCCCCGGCGTAAAGTGAAACGAGCCCGCGATCTTCTCGTCGAAGAGAATGTCCCGCATCGGCTCAAGGATGTGCGGGTTGAAGCCCAGCGCGAATTCACCGATGTAGCGCGCCCCGGCATCACTATCGAGAATCTCGTTCAGCCGCTTCGTATTGCTCGAGGTCGCCTCGACGATTTTACCCTGCTTAAATATGAGTCGAATATTGTCGAACGAGGTACCGAGATAGACCGTCGGGGCATTGTACTGGATGACGCCCTCGACGCTGTCCTTCACCGGGCAGGAGAACACCTCGCCGTCCGGAATATTCCTCAGCCCGCCACACGGCTGGGCCCCGATGCCCTTGATGGAAAACCGCAAATCCGTTCCGGACCCTGTGAGGTGCACCCGGTCGGTCTTCTTCATGAGCGCAGCGAGTGCGTCCATCCCTGGAATCATCCGCCCGTAATCGAGCGTGCAGACCTTGAAATAGAAATCCTCGAACGCCTCCGTGCTCATCGCCGCCTGTTGCGCCATCGCCGCACTCGGCCAACGCAACACGACCCACTTCGTCTTCCCGACGCGATGATCCAGCACCGGCTTCATGAGCCTTGAAACCAACTGCACTTTCGCGGCAGGCACGTCGGACGCCTCGAAAATATTGTCGGATCCACGGAGCGCGATGTAGGCGTCCATCGTTTCCATGCGCGCGAGTTCGACCTTGGCGAGCGGTGCGTATTGGCCCTCTTCCGCTCCGAGTGCCATTTCGCGGGTCACACGCGCCCGGTGCAATTGCACATAAGGAAACGCTCCCCGCGCACGCGTTGCCCGCACGAGCGCGATCACCATCGCGTCCGGTACATCAAACGCATCGATCAACACCCGTTCGCCCGGCTTGAGTTCCGTGGAAAACCCCGTGAGACCGGTCGCCAGTTGGTTGAGCCGAGGATCGATAATCATGATCGCGCCAGTCAACGCGCCCACCGCCCCACTCTGCAAGCGAAAGTCAAAGATGTGCCCACCCGGCTTCCGGCGATGACGAACCAAGCCGACATCGCCGCCCTGACGCCGGCCAAATGGAAACCACCGCCGGCGGAAAAGACGGCCGAATCGAAATCGCGGTGAAGATACGGTCGGATTGCTTAGCACAATGACGTCGTGCGTGCTCAGCATCTCGACAGCTATTCCGCCGACATCAAGCCGCGTGCAAAGGGTCCCCGGTCGGACGCATAAGAAAATCGGGCGAAGAGCGGAAGTCCGGTCTACCCTATCCCCTGATACCTGCCGCCTGCTTACGCGCCTGCTCCGCGCCGCGCTCCGGGCTGGCCGGGTCGTCGTCCCTCCTCCCCTGCCCGCCCTCCGCCCGTCGCTCCGCTCCCCTCAGCCTCCGGCCCGGTTCAAGGGACTGAACTGCGGGCCGGGCGGAAGCCGAAGTTGAAGTACCGGTCGACCGGGTTGATGCTGAACCGGCTCGCCGAGCGGGCGAAGTTGGCCTCGCCGTACCAACCGCCGCCCCGACCCACCCGATACGTACCCGAAGCAGCCCCCCGTGGATCACTCACCGCCCCACTCCCGTAGCTTCCATACCCGTCCCACGTCCACTCCCACACATTACCTGCCATGTCCGACAACCCATATCCGTTCACCGCAAATA
>SXGR01181576.1_pt1 | contig 26037 bp, 26 predicted proteins | sample 3174711 | NCBI WGS metagenome assembly SXGR01 (sample SAMN11356860, study PRJNA531348) | freshwater metagenome | isolation source: freshwater sample F1-60 | place: China: Fuxian Lake, Yuxi | collected 2017-12-25
AGATTCCTTCAAGCAGCGCTCGCTCGAGTCTCCGGAGCAGTGCAGAGTCTTCGAGACAGAGTTCCGAGATTTCGAGTGTTACGAGCTCCCGCTCTTCCACTCCTATTTCCTCAGCTTCTTCGCAATCCTCCGCCAGTTCACAGCAGAGCTCACGCCGCTCGAGTGCAGCAAGCTCCGCTTGTCCGACCGGTTCCTCCTGCGTCTTCTTCTTCGAATGCACACCGTCGCAGACCGTCGGAACCTGCTCACAGAGTCAGGTGTGTTGCACCGCTCCATCCAGTAGCTCAAGGTCGAGTCTCCGCAGCAGTATTCAGTCCTCGAGGGAGAGCTCACGTTCCAGTATTTCAACCTCCAGCACCTCGGCTTCGAGCACCCCTATTTCCTCGCGTTCTTCCCTGAGCTCCAGGGCGAGCAGCCTCCGCTCAAGTGCAAGCAGTGCAGGATGCCCGACCGGCTCTTCCTGCGTCTTCTTCTTCGAATGCACACCGTCGCAGACCGTCGGAACCTGCTCACAGAGTCAGGTGTGTTGCACCGCTCCATCCAGTAGCTCAAGGTCGAGTCTCCGCAGCAGCGTTCAGTCCTCGAGGGAGAGCTCACGTTCCAGTATTTCAACCTCCAGCACCTCGGCTTCGAGCACTCCGATTTCCTCGCGTTCTTCCCTGAGCTCCAGGGCGAGCAGTCTCCTATCAGGTATTCAAAGTTCAGTTTCTTCTGTCTCACTCCAGATTTCTTCTCGGTCGAGCAGTATTTCGAGCTCAGCATCGTCGCGCTCCTCGATACGATCATCACAGACGATACTTCCTCTCTTTGTTATTGCGTCCAGTCCGCCTGAGCAAATGTTGGGAGTCGTCGCATACTGCGGTGATGGCACCGTACAGGCTGGAGAAAAATGCGATCTTGGCCAGTTGAATGGACTCAGTGGTCAAAATTGCACGACCACCTGTCAGCAGCTCATCATCGTGACTTGCGGGAATTCACAGATTGATGCTTCTGAGGAATGTGACGACGGCAATGTCAGAAATGGCGATGGTTGCAGTGCGCAGTGCAGGGAAGAAATCGGATCGTGCGGTGATGGGCGTATCAATGCGGCACTTGGCGAGCAATGTGACGAAGGTGAAAGCAACGGCACTGCTGGTTCCCGCTGCACCGCACTTTGCAGATTGGTGAGAACAGTCCGTTGCGGCGACGGAATCATGAATGGAGAGGAGCAGTGCGATGCAGGAATCAGGAATGGAAATTATCCTGCGACTCGCTGCTTAGATAACTGCGTACTCCCGTACTGTGGCGACGGTATTGTCGAGGTGAACGAAGAGTGTGACGGAGGTGATACGGCGGACGGCGACGGTTGCGACCACACCTGCAGACGCGAGAGTCAGGCAGCAGTACCTATCGGCGCTACCATCATTCCGAGAACTCCTCGTGAAACAGCAGTTGATTTGTATGATGTGAGGAGTGTGCCAACGCCCGCACGAACGGAAACAGGTCCGGGAATGGTGATCTTCATTGTCTCGGGTGCAGCCGCTGGCATCGGATTTGCTCGCAGGAGATACCTGCGATCGCGCTAGGCATGATCAATGACCGGAGACAGACGTTCGTCGTCTCCGGTCGGCAGTCGATCAAATGATGCTTCGCAGCGCCTCGAGTGCGCTTGTGACCAGCCAAAATGCGACTAGTCCAGATAACAGTCTCAGGACTCTTTCCGTCTTTCTTTTTCGTTTTTCGATCAGAGAGCTCGCAGTCAGGTAACTGCCAGCGCACGCCATCGAGAAAACGAGAAAGAGCAGAGCTGCAAGCGAAACATCGTGTTCGCTCATGGGAATCTCCTTTCTCCTCTTCATGAGGAGATTTTGAGGAATGAAGGATCAGACTGTGATGATATTATATCATATATTGTCTATTTAGCAATGTATGGTGCCCCCGGCAGGACTCGAACCTGCGACCAACAGGTTAGAAACCTGCTGCTCTATCCAACTGAGCTACGGGAGCAAATCAGTGCTTCTATTGAAGCAAGAAATCGGTCGCTTGGGAATGACTAACTCTCTTTTCTCTGCTATACTTATCTGATGAATTCATTACAAGCACCGCCGCCGGGAACCTTCGATCAAGCCGATATTCAACGAAATAAGGACATCGCTGCCTTCAGCTATGTCTGGATCATGTCTGTTCTCATCTATTTTTCAAGAAAAGAATCGAAATTTGTTCAGTATCACAGTCGCCAGGGAATCGTGCTATTTCTCATGACTATTCCGTTGAGTTTCATTCCGTACATTGGTCGTTACCTCATCTTCCTGGCTGTTGCCGGAATGCTCCTTGGATTCATCAATGCGGCGGGAGGACAGACCAGGGATGTGCCACTGGTAGGCAAGCTGTCCCGTGGGGAACTTTCCGTGAAGGAACTGACGCACTTGGTTTTCAACGAATTGAGGAAACTATCGAAAACAGGAACTAGCCTTATTATGAGCCGTCTTCGTAGGAAGAATCGCGAGAAATCAGAAAATGTGTCGTCAGTTATTCCTTCCTGATCAAGGCCCTCCTCAAGTGGACGAAAGCGCCTCGGTCCGTTACTCTTCCATCGCACTATGCAAACGTACAAGAGAGTCCTCCTCAAAATTTCTGGCGAAGCGTTTGCCGAGAATTTCGGCTTTGATTATCGGAGACTCCATGACATTGCCACCCAGATCGTCGCGGTCTGGAAAAAGGGGATTCAGATTGTCATCGTGATAGGCGCTGGCAATATTTGGCGCTACAGGGATACGACGGAGAGCGGTATCGAGCGTACGGCAAGCGATGCCATGGGCATGCTTGCGACGATTATGAACGCCGTCGCACTTCAGTCCGCGATCGAGAAGCAGGGTGCAGTGACACGAGTGTGTTCCGCGATCAACGTTCCGCAGCTTGCGGAACCGTATCTCCGGAGAAGGGCAGAGAGACATCTGGAGAAGAAGAGAATCGTCATCTGCGCGGGCGGCACCGGCAACCCATATTTCACGACGGATTCTGCAGCAGCGCTCCGTGCGCTGGAACTCGAGTGCGATGTCATCCTGAAGGCATCGAATGTCGATGGTATCTATGACAAGGATCCCAACAAATTCAAGAATGCAAAGAAATATGACAAGGTCACATTTCAGGAAGTGATTGAGAAGAATTTGAAGGTGATGGACCAGTCGGCATTCAGTCTTTGCAGAGAGCAGAATCTTCCGATCGTGGTTTTTAATTTTGGACGAAGGGGAGCACTGCTTGATGCGGCGCTTGGGAAGAAAGTGGGAACCGTCGTGAAAGATTGATGTACACTTGCCTCCTATGCACCCCTCACTTGAACTCTTCACGGCAAACAGCAAGAAGACTCTCGACCATCTGCATGCGGAGTTTTCGAAGCTTCAAACCGGCAGGGCGAATGCTTCCCTTATAGAACACATTACCGTGGAGGCGTACGGTCAGCGCATGGAACTGAAGGCCGTTGCGAGCATTTCCGTTCAGGATGCCCGTTCAATCGCGATACAACCGTGGGACAAATCAGTTCTCGGAGATGTTGAGAAGGCGCTGCAGGCTGCGAATATCGGCGTGAATCCTGTGAATGACGGCATTGCGATTCGGCTCAATTTTCCCGCGATGACAGAAGAGCGTCGGAAACAGATTACAAAAGTGGTAAGCCAACTCAGTGAGCAGGCGAAGATCAGAATTCGTCAGGACAGACAGGCCGCAAACGATCAGGCCAAGGAAATCGCCGAGGAGGACGAAAAGGAACGCGTCCAAAAGGAATTGCAGCATTTGGTGGACACAGCGAATCTCAAAATCGACGAGGCTGCAAAGCAAAAGGAGAAGGAGGTGATGACGGTGTAGAAGGGGACTACTCACTCTGAAAGTTGGTGTAGAATGCACGCATGAAGAAACCCTTGTTTGCCATACCGTCTTTTCCAGGTAGCAACGGAGAGGTGGATAATGCAAAAACGCTGAAGCGCTGCGGCTTCGATTGCTTTGTTTTTCGCTGGAATGACTCACTAGAGAAGCTGAAAGATGTCGATGGCTATTTTTTCGGCGCAGGGTTCAGTTATGAAGACCGTGGCCGCTCGGGGATGGTGGCGGCAAGGGATCCGCTCTTCGATCATATGAGAAGGGAAGCGGCAAATGGGAAAGTCATCATTGGAAATTGCAACGGTGCTCAGGTCTTGGTCGAGAGCGGTCTCATTCCCCTCGGGGATGGGCTCAGGATGTGTCTCGCACATAATGCACTCAAGAAGCACGATGGCAGTTTCGAGTCGCCGGGTTTCCTGAATGAATGGGTCTGGATTACCCCAGCTTGCAAGAACGACCGCTGCGCAACCTCGAACTGGTCTGGCTCGCTCCATATTCCCATTGCGCATGGAGAGGGAAGGTTTGTCACGAGAGACAAGGATCTTATCGATCAGCTGAAAAAAGAAGATCAGATTGCTTTTCAGTACTGCGATGCGGATGGAAACGTCAGCGACCAGTCACCGACTACTCCGAACGGCTCCACGCTTGCGATTGCAGGAATTTGCAATCGAGAGGGGAACGTAGTCGCTCTCATGCCCCATCCCGAGAGAACTCCGCTCGGAGATCCTTATTTTCTTTCCATCCTTCAGTGGATGAAGAAGAGGTCAGCTCATCGTTTGCCGATGGAGGAAGAGTCGAGGAGAACTGGCAAGAATTTCGCTCACATCGGGGATCGCAAGCCTCTTCCTGTGGAGATTTTCATCGATACCATCATCACGAATAATGAGGAAAGGACGGTTGAGCAAGCCGCGCGCCGCGTAGCTCCTGAGATTGTGCTGAAGCAGTACCGCTACATCGGTTTGCATGCCGACAACAGTTCACTGCTACTTTCGAAGCTTTCTTTTTTCAATCCCAATAAAGAAATCGCCTACATGAAGCGTGCAGGCGTGCTTCATCGCTGGGATTCTTCGGCTCGGAAGGCTGTTCCATTGTCAAAAAATATTTTTTCCGGCACGGCGCTCCTCAGACGAGATTTTCCAGATATGACAGGATCCAGTATCGGAGAGGGTGCGGAGACAGGAATTTGTTACGACTGCCGTTCGATTGATCCGAAGAAACTCTACGAGCCAACGCTTTGCGAAGTTCTCTGCAATCCTCACTCAAGTACGCTTGAGGCGATGTCAGCATGAAGCAGCACATTGTTCTCATTGCACACAATATACGATCCGTCTGGAACGTCGGTTCATTCTTTCGTACTGCAGATGCCTTCGGGGTGTCGCATATCCATTTGACGGGTTACACATCAGCTCCTCCGCGATATGAAATCAGTAAAACGGCACTCGGATCGGAGCAATGGATTCCCTGGTCTAAAACCGATGACCCTTTTGCGGTGATCGGCGAAAGAAGAAGCGAAGGATTTGAAATTGTTGCACTGGAAATCACGCCGAAAGCCCTACCACTACCTTCATTCAGATCGCAGAAGCCTCTCTGTCTCATTCTAGGACACGAAGTACTTGGAGTCTCGCAGGAGCTCCTTGGTGCTGCAGACAGTTCTGTGTTCATTCCGATGGTGGGAAGGAAGGAATCTCTGAATGTATCCGTCGCCCTCGGTATTGCCCTCTACCAGCTCACAAACCGTAGCTGATGCCGTCTGGCCGTCAGGCAAACGCTTGTTGCAGCGCTAAATTCGGTATAGACTGTTTCATGTTTTCCACTCAATCGTATGGCTGACGCAACACAGGGAGGCAATCCTCCAAGACCGGGAGATCCGGTGCCGAATGAAGGCTTAGACCCAACGCAGGTGTTCGGTTCCCCTCCACCTCCACCCGCCGCTCAAGGCGGTGCGCAGGCTCAGGGACAGCAGGGAGCTGCAAATCCCCCGGTGCAGGACACCAGTCCTCCGCCTCCGCCGGTCGGTACGGTTGCAACGAAGGAGATGGGGTACGACGACGAGGATATCAAGATCCTTTCAGAAATTGGTTCCTACCGTTTCGGTTCTGTCATGGCCGGACTGAATAACGACAACGTTGTCGTTCCTCCTCATGCAGAGACAACCTTCGATGAGCAGAAGTTTTTGTCGCTTCTTCGGGGATCTATTTCCCTTACTCGAGATGAGAAGTGGAGGATCATTCAGGCTATTCCGAAGCTCAGCCAATTCCAGATCGACGAGCTACAAAAAATTCTTGAGGAAGAGAGATTCAAGTTCAGCCAACTGTCCCCGAAGCACCTGAGGCATCTTCAGCAGCTCGAGAAAAAGCACAGCGAGGACTGGAAGGATCTGCAGGGGCTTTACGTTCAGTCAGAGGCCAAAAAGAAGGAGCAGTCACAGGCTGACGATATCAGGAAGCAACTCGGACTGTAGTTATTAGAAGCTCATCCTGACTCCGACGAAAGCTCCGATGCCAACGGCTGCTGAAATGATGCGGCTGATCCAGCGTCCGTGAATCGTACGGTGGATGCTTCCGAGTACCAGGAAAAGAAAGATTGCCACAATGACGGAAAAAATCAGCGGAGAGATGAAGAATGCTTCTACAAATGGAAGTAACCAGGGAAGCTGCCTGACATGCGTGTAGTAGCCGAGGGCTACAAACAATCCGTACCACGCAAGTAGCCAGCCGGCGTACAGCCGAAGTGTAGAGACCAGCGGATGGTAGTTCGAAGGCAGGGCGACTCGAGACGGCTGTGCGGAGGGAGAAGGAATAGCAGCTTTTCGATCAGGCGTTGATTGTACGACACCGGAAAAGCCGATCGATTTTGGTTTTCGTGGTGCTGCAGACATTGCAGGTTCCTTCTCTATCTGTGCTGCCGGCTGCTTCTCCTTCTTCTGCCAGTTCTCAAGATCATTATCTCTGTATTGGGGCGTGACTCCGAGGGGAGAGAGCATTTTCAATACAAGCTTCTGATCATGCTTCAATTTCTCGAATGCCTGGTATTTTGTTTCCGCTTGCACTGTTCCTCGTCTCACCGTACCCGTTGCATCCGTACCCTCAAATGCAAAGGTCGTCTTGAGCACAGGCGGAGCCTCGCCATTTGAAGCTGCTTCCGTACCTCGTCTCGAAGCTTCATGAATTTCGACAACATCGAGGTGCGTGTCCTCAAGGGCAGACTTTGCTGCATCCAAATCGACAGCGTCGATTTGTCCTCGAACTTCCTTCGAATCGTCATTGATCGCACGGTACGTGAATACTGGCATAAATTTACTCCGCGGGAGAATAGGGAACGATGGAGCGAAGCATGATGGAAACGGCATCGCGCAAACGTGCATCTGCAATGAGTTCAAAGTGAGTGTCGCCCGTCCAATCCTTGAAGCCGATGACATCGGTTCCCTCGGATCGAATTTCGCCGTCCTTTGCATTCATCGATGCGGAAAGCCCGCTGACAAGATTGAGAACAATGGGCCCGGTGTGCAACTCGTCAATCGGGGCCGAAGAGAATTCCACATGCCACAGATTCGTCGTCGTTGCGCCGAAGGATTTGAAATACCAGTTCTTATGAGCGGAAATGCAGAATGCCCTGTGGCTGGTGCAATACTTTTGCGTCCACAGGCTGGCATAGTTCTTCTGTTTCGAAATGATCTCAATCGATGCATCGGCAGCCTGCGATGTGGTACCGCCGGTCACCTGTACAGACGACTGCATGGAAGAAGACTCTTTTTCAGGAGGAGTGAAGGGCTTTTCTGTCTTTACCTCCGGCACACTGGAAGAAGAGTGAGACGAAGTCTTGTCGGAATCGAGTTGGACAGAAGGCACGCAAATCCCGGAACAATCAGCACCGCCGCCAAGGGGATCGCAAGAATCATTCGGATCATCGATGCATACAAGGCCCTTTGCGCAGGAAATCGCAGCGATGCCCCCGCACATCGCCGAAGGCTGAGAGGAAGAATGATCTGATGAGGCAGTGACTGCCGTATCACCTAAAATCGTGACCTCCTCCACTCTCATGATTCCTCCATTGCCTTCAATAGTAGGCTGCACAGATCCACGGACCTCGACACGCTTTCCCACATATGAATTCAGGCTGAGATTGGCATCTGTAGACTCGAGAAGAATGAACTGGCCGTCCGACAGCAATAATTTGTGGGTGCCTTGCATCATGATCGACGGGCCAAGCTCGTCGACGGTGCCGATGTAGCTGACATTTCTTGTTGCGGAGATGGTCAACGCTCCCGATTCCATTCTCTGGGAAGCGGATTCCGAGGAAATCTGTTCGCTCACATCCGACGGAATAGAGGGTGATGGCGAACACGATGCGACAAGAAGACAGAGCAGAAAAACTGACGCCTGAGAACGAGTCATTGCATGGAGGGGGTAGACGACGAAAGTATACTCAGATGCAACTGGTTTCGCCAATGAAAGCATGGTCAGCAAGCTGGCAGAAGTGAAAACAATTGATAGAATGAGATCATCATGGAACCGACTGCAACAACACTCAAGAAATATGCCGATCTCCTCGTTCAGTTCGCACTGAACGGCGGAAAGGGGGCTCAGCCGAAGCAAACCGTAGAGCTTGCTCTACCGGATTCAGCGAAACCTCTTCTCCCTTTTCTCGTTCGATCCGTTCTTGAGTGCGGTGCCTATCCGAAAATTCATTTCATTCCCACGGAATTGGATAAAGTTTTTTTCGAGGCGGCTTCCGACGACCAGCTCACCTATTTTCCTGAAGCATACAAGCGGGCGGAAGCGGACCTCATCGATCATCGCGTGTCGATTATCGCAGATGCAAACCCGCGAGAGCTTGAGAGCATAGATCCGGCCAGAATTTTCAAGGCAATGGATTCACGCCGCATTGCGAGAGATTGGCTTTGGAAGAAGGAGCAGGAGGGAAGATTTTCATGGACACTGGCTCTCTTCGGCACTGAGGCAATGGCAAAGGAGGCTCAGATGACACTTCAGGAGTACTGGGATCAAATTATCAAGGCTTGCTATCTCGACAGCGAAAATCCCATTCAGGAGTGGCAGAAGATTCAGAAGGAACAGGATCGGGTGAAAGCAGCTCTCGACGGCCTTCGCATCGAGTCTGTTCACATTGAAAGCGCCAGCATTGATCTGACGGTCAAGCTTGGCCCGAACCGTAAGTGGCTCGGTGGCAGCTGCAGAAACATCCCGAGCTTTGAAATCTTTATTTCCCCTGATTGGAGGGGAACTGAGGGGAAAATTTTCTTCAATCAGCCTCTGTACAGATATGGAAATATTTTGCGGGATATCACGCTGGAATTCCGCGCAGGCATTCTTGTATCGGCAACTGCTAAGCAAGGACAGGAGGTGCTTACAAGCATGGTATCGAGAAAAAATGCCAATAAGATCGGGGAGTATTCCCTCACTGACAAGCGCTATTCGCGCATTACGCGTTTTATGGCCAATACGCTCTTCGATGAAAACGTCGGTGGAGCATTTGGTAATACTCACCTTGCTCTCGGGCGTGCATACAAAGACAGCTTTACCGGCGACCAAAGTAAGCCGACAGATGCGCAGTGGGAAGCGATGGGATACAACGACTCTCCGGAACACACCGATATTATTTCTACGGAGGACAGGATCGTCACGGCTTTGCTTCCGGATGGCAGTAAGAAAGTGATTTTCAAGGACGGAATGTTCACCGTGTAGGTATGAACAATAAAAAAAACCGGGCTACGGCAGCCCGGTTCTTTCCTCTGTTGAGTTTGTACTAGTTCACGTTGTCACTCGACATCACCTTGTCTGTGAACTCCCAGAATGCATCTCCTCCTCCGAGCTCATTCGCACACTCTGCTGCCGTTGCAAGCGGAACGGCATTCGGGTGGAAGCTCAGAGGGAAGTGTCTGTAGACCCAAACAATTTTTCCTTCGTACTCGCTCATCACTTGTTCGTAGGTCGGATGAACACGGTGGCAGAAGGGACACTGGTAGTCCGAGTACTCGATGAGCGCCAGTCTGGCATTCTTCGATCCACGAACATGATCCTTCTCAAGATCGACTGGATCGACATCGGTTGCCTGCGGCGTGCTTGGATCCGTGCTCTTGGCAGTCGGATCCTTCAGCATTTCATCGATGTTCTTCTTGAATGCCTCGAAAGGCTGAGCACCGGAGAGCACTCGTGCGTTTCCCGTCTTCATGTCGATGAGAATATTGCCTGGAGTTCCGTTGACACCTGCCTTCTGGCCTGCGGCCATCTGATCATTGAAAAGCTGCTCGTATTTGTTGTCGGCGATGCACGTCTTAAACTGATCCTCGTCCAAACCGATATCGAGTGCAAAACCGAGAATCGTGTCCTGAATATTGCCCTGAGGGGCCTCCGGCGCATTGGGAGCCGTAGGAGCCTGAACACCGCCCTGAGGGGCCTGCTTCATCGAACCGAATGGCGAAATGCCGCTGGCACCGACAAGGATCACACCGACGATCATGCCGCCGAGAAACATCGAGACTCCGAACCAGACATTCTGCTGCTGCTCTTTTGATGACATGAAAAAAGAGGGGAGAAAATAAGCCAAGCAAATATACATCAATCTGTGCTATAATAAATAGATTCTTCTTTCGCACCCATGACCACTATCTTGATCATCGGAGGAGGATTTGCAGGCTGCGAGGCGGCAAGGCGTCTTGCGAAAATGGCAGATAAAAATGTAAGAATTCAGGTCCTTGAGCCGAAAACCCATTTCGAGTACCACGGCTCGCTGTATCGCTTTGCAACAGGAACTTCACCGTTGGAAACATGCATTTCGTACTCTGATATATTTGCAAAATCGAATGTAGAACTCGTCAAGGACGCCTGCGTCAATATCGATACAGAAGCAAAGAAGGTATTCGGAGCATCCGGCTGCACGTATGGATATGACACGCTTCTCATCGGCATTGGCAGTGCGGTCACAACGTTCGGTATCTCCGGCGTACGGGAACATTCGTTTGGCATGCGAAATGCCGTCGACGCACATCAATTGCAAGCGCGCATAGATGGTTGTTTGCAACAGCAGTCGGAGAACGTGGTGGTGGTTGGCGGGGGAGCAAGCGGAGTGGAGCTAGCCGGAGAAATCGCATGCTACGCGAAACAACCTGCAGTTCTTCATCGGAATCCGAAGGCCACGATTCAGGTGCATCTGGTGGAAGCAGCAAAGAGAATTCTGCCGGAACTTCCCGAATCGGCAGCGGCTGCAGCAATGAAAAGGTTGTCAGAGCTAGGAGTGGATGTGTTGATTTCAAAGAAAGTGGTGAAGGAAGAGCCATCAAAAGTAATACTCGATGACAGGGAGATCGTCACAAGTACGGTCGTCTGGACAGCGGGAATCTGCGGTCATGATTTGCTAAAACGCATACCAGGGGTGACACTCGATGCGAGGGGAAGAGTAGAAGTCGACGAGTGTCTGAGGGCGCGAGGCACGAAAAGCATCTTTGTTCTTGGAGATTCGGCAGCAACACCCCTCAGCGGTATGGCGCAGACGGCACTCTACGACGGGCTTTATGTTTCGCGCGTGATCGATGCCGAAAGAAGGAGAGTCGAAATGCCGCGTTATCAACCGCCTCTTCCCGTGTATGCGGTGCCAGTCGGAGGAACATGGGCCGTCGTCGTTCGCGGAACAAGAGTCTATACGGGAAAAATTGGCTGGTTCTTGAGGCGATTGCTCGACCTGAAAGTGTTCATGAGAATGTTGCCTCTTAGGCAGGCACTGCGTGCTTTCAGGTACGGAGGCATTCGCGAGAAGAAGAATGGATGATCGACTCGGGAACACGTAAGATAAGAAAGTGAATGCCTTTCCTTCCGCATATCGGCAAGCTGTCATTGTCACACTGTTCTTCGCGGTCGCGGTGGCAGTCTACGGCGGCAGCCTTCGAAATGAATTTGTTTCCTGGGACGACAGTTTTTTGATCGTCGAGAATCCAATCGTTACATCAATGAGCAAGGATACGATCAAGCAGGCCTTTATGTCGTACGATCCTGAACTCTATATCCCGCTGACGTTTCTCACCTATCAGGCGGATTATAAGATCGGCGGGGGTGCGCCGCTCCCTTTCCACCTTGGCAACCTTATTCTTCACGTTCTGAATTCGTTGCTCGTGGCCTGGTTGCTTTTTCTGATGATCGAAAGCGGATGGCTGTCGATTGGTCTCGGACTCTTGTTCATGGTTCATCCATTGAACTCGGAAGCCGTTTTATGGGCATCCGCGAGGAAGGATGTTCTCTCGACGTTCTTCTTTCTCAGCTCCACGATTTCTTACCTCAGCTACCGAACGAAAGGAAAAGGAAGGCTTCTCTGGCTCTCCATTGGATTTTTCTTTCTCGGACTTCTGTCGAAAGTCATGGTGGTGACACTTCCGGTGATCTTGCTCTTCATCGACGAATTGCAGAGAAGGCCGAGGAATACATCGATGATTCTCGATAAAATTCCATACGCGATCCTCGCAATCATTTTCGGCATTGTTGCTATTTTCGGCAAAACAAGCGTTCTCGAATCGTCGACGTACATTCAGAAAGCACTGATGGCAGCCAAGAGCTCCGTCTTCTATCTGCAGAAGTTCCTCTGGCCGAGCGATTTGTCCGTTGTCTATCCGTATACGAAAACCATCGGATTCTCATCGCTGGATTTTTGCATTCCTGTCCTCTTCATCCTTGCGATTTGTATCGGCATGGCGTTGCTATGGAATCGAAAACGCACGGTATCATTTGGACTCTTGTTCTTTTTTATCACACTGACTCCCACATTCATCAATTTCTCCAAGGGTGGAGACGTGTACTTTGCCTCGGATCGCTACGCATACATCCCGATGATCGGACTATTTCTCGTGGTCGGAATCCTTGCAGCAGCGTGGCTTGAGCATGCGTACACTGTTCGGATGATTGCATTCCGTCAGCGTTCACTAACGCTTGGATTTCTCGCGCTCGTTGCATGCTTTGGATTCCTGTCACTGAGGCAATCGGCAGTGTGGAGAAACAGCACCGCATTGTACGAGCATGCTTTGTCCCTCTATCCGGATTCTCGAGCGATGCACAACAATCTCGGCATGGAGCAAATGCTTTCGGGAGAGGTCGATGCGTCCATTCTCTCCTTCAATCGGGCACTCGCACTCTCTCCGGATCCGAAAACGAAAGTGAATCTTGCCGCAGCGTTCGTAAGAAAGAACCGCCTTTCTGATGCCGAGGCCATGTACGATGACATACTCAAGTCCGATCCCGACTTTGCGGAAGCGGAATACGGACTGGGGAATGTCTGGCAGAAGCGCGGAGATTTCAGTCGTGCGGTGCAACATTATCGAAAGGCCATTGATATCGATCCTGATTATTTCAATGCCTACAACAATCTCGGTGCCGTGTATCTTCAACTCGGTGATTATGCGAATGCAGTAAAGATCCTCGAAAAATCGATCGAGCTGAAGCCCGAATTTGTAGAATCTTCCTACAATCTTGCCCTAGCACTGATTCAACTGAAGCAAATGGAGAGAGCGGAAGGAATTCTTCAAGACGTCGTGGAAATCAATCCGGGTGATGCCGATGCGCTCGCTCATCTCGCGACGCTTCTGTACGACCGACAATCCATCGATGCTGCCGCTGAGCATTTGCAGAAAGCTCTGCTCGTCGATTCCAGCAATCCCGTTGCCGTGGATCTCGTCCTCCGAATGAAGAAGGATGGATACGTTCGCTAGACTTGACTCATGAGCTTTATCAGAACAACATTTCTGGCTGGGGCAATCGTATTGCTTCTCTTCTTCGGATTGGATCGCTGGATTCGTCATGTCGGAACATCTTTTGTTGTTGCCAATGCATCTGATCTGCCTGAGGCAGACGCGATCCTTGTTCCCGGAGCACGCATTTATGCAGGAGAGGTCTCAGGGATACTGGCGCAGCGACTGGATGCCGCAATAGAAGTGTTGAGAGCCGGTCGAAGTACGAAAATTCTTGTGTCAGGCGACTACAGCAGCCGGTACTACGATGAAGCCCGGGCAATGCAAAATTATTTGGTTCGGAGGGATGTCCATGCCGACGCAGTTGTTCTGGACCACGCAGGATTTTCGACCTACGACAGCGTATGGAGAGCCAAGAACGTCTTCGACGTTCAATCGATAATTATCGTCAGTCAGGACTTTCACCTTCCCCGTGCTCTCTTCATCGCGAACGAGCTTGGACTGGAGGCAGTCGGATTCAGCGCCTCGAGAGCCCCCTTAAGCCGGGAACAATCTTTTCGAAGCGAGTGGCGAGAGCCTCTCGCCCGCATGAAGGCGGTCTACGACATACTGAAATCGTCACAGCCTGCATTCACAGGATCGGGCTTGCCGATCGATGCAAGCGGAATCGTGCTGCGTCGGTAGCGAGTAAACGCTTTTGCGTTTCGAAGAAGCTTGGTAGAATCTCTTGCGATGGCTCGGTAGCTCATTGCCTAGGTTCCGCAGGAACCGTACCATAAAAAAGACGCGCTCGAACTCCGATCCTTCTATAGCATTATTGAAATTTGGCCCGGTAGCTCATTGGTAGAGCGCTGCCCTGAAGAGGCAGGCGTAGGCAGTTCGATTCTGCCCTGGGCCACCAAAACTGCTCACATCAAATTCGCGCTTCAGCAGCATGCGTTCCCGCGATGAAACCAGTCGTCCAGCATATTTGAAGACTGAAACCGCCGGAGGGCCTGTCGAAATCCAGCAAATCCCCGATGACGAAGAGATTGTCACACTTCTTGGATCGCATGGTCTTGAAATCGATTTCCGAAAGCAGAACGCCTCCGCCTGTGACGACAGCCTTGTCCGCTCCGAGTAAGCCTGATACCGAGAGGGAAATATCTTTCAGGAGCTTCACAAATTCCATTCGCTGCTCCTTCGTCAGTTGATGGAGAAAAACAGAGCCGTCGATTCCGGCGAGGTCGAGAAGAGCATGGCCGAGTCTCGGCTGCACGATCTCTCCGATATTGTTCTTGATCATTTTATTCTTCCCGGCCTCGAAGATAGAAAGAAGTTTTCGATCGAGTGCTCCATGGTCGAGCGAAGGAAACAAATCGATTGAAATCATCACATTTCCGTCCTCAAGAAGCTCTCCTATTCCTTTGCTCATATTCAGAACCAGAGGACCACTGAGGCCCGTATGAGTGAAAAGGATCTTCCCGATTTTCGAGTCGCACTTTTTCCCATTCTGAAGCACGGTCAGCTTCACGCCCTTCAAACTGATTCCCGCAACGTCCTTGATCCAAGGATTGCGGATACTCACAGGGACAAGAGCCATGCTGGATTCTGTGACCGTATGCTTAAGCTGAGTCATCCAATCAAACCCGTCGCCCGTGGAACCGGTCTCTGGACGCGACTTTCCTCCAGTTGAAAGTATCACCTGCGATGCCTCGATGGTTCCAGATTCAGAGACGATTGCCGTAATTTTGCTATTGGAAATCTTCAAGTCGCTTACACGACAGTTTTTCTTCACTGTGACATTGCCGGCTTCCATGTAGCGTATGAGCGCTTTCTGCACATCCTCCGCGCTGTCACCGACGGGAAATGCACGCTTCTCCGGCTCGACCTTGATCTTGAGTCCACGGGACTCGAAGAAATCGATCGTGCTCTGAACATCGAACTGGGAAAAGGCTGAAAAGAGCGCCTTGCCTTTCTTGCCGTACTTTTCCGTGAGCAATCTCGTATCGAATTCCGCGTTCAGAATATTGCAACGACCGCCACCTGTGATCAGAAGTTTTTTGCCGAGGATCGGATTTTTTTCAAGCAATACGACCCTTGCGCCAAGCTCAGCAGCCCTTCCTGCAGCCATCATGCCGGCAGGTCCTCCCCCAATGACGGCGACGTCGTAACGCATACGGGAAGGGTAGCATGATCTTTGTTTGCAATTTGGTGGAGCTGAAGGGAATCAAACCCTCGACCTCGGCAATGCGAATGCCGCGCTCTATCAACTGAGCTACAGCCCCAGAATCATAGATATTCTAGGTAGACAAGGCATGCATCACAAGTTCACCGCAAATACTCATCCACCCGTGTCTGCCCGACGAAAATCTTGTCGTCCGGCTGCACGATTTTTTCGATAGCCTTTAGTAATCCTATTCTGGAAACGACATCACGAAATCGCTGACGGGAGCCCGAGTTTTTGAAATTCGTCATGTGTGTGAACTGCTCAAGTCTGGTGCCGGAAATATGAATTTCTCCTTCCCTCCGATTGATGCGATACGCACCCATCTTGCTGCTGAGAAGATGGGGCTTAAGCACCGGCAGTACTTTCTTCAATTCCTCTTCATTGTCGATGGGGTCGGCAAGTCTTTTCTCGCGTTCCTCAAGAATCGCAGGAAGAAGCTTTTTCATCAATTGGTCAGTTCCCGCATGGGATGCGGCTGAAATCGATGCAAATACTTTAATCTTTGCTTTCTTGAGAGCATCAAGCCAAGGCTGGGGGTCACCCCCGACAAGATCGATCTTATTGAGAACGACAAGCTCGCGCTTCTTCGTAAGAGCAGGGGAGTAGGCCTTCAACTCCTTTCGGATGGCTTTGTAATCGGCAACGACATCATCTCGACTCACATCCAAGAGGTGAATGAGAATGCCGCAACGCTCGATATGTTTCAGAAATTTATCGCCAAGACCCTTTCCCTCGGACGCACCCTCGATCAGCCCCGGAACATCACAGAGAACAAACTCTCGATCGAATGCCTGCACAACGCCCAAATTCGGAACGATCGTCGTAAAATGATACTCAGCAATCTTCGGTCTTGCCTTGGAAACTGCCGCAATGAGGGAAGACTTTCCAACGCTTGGATACCCGATGATTCCGACGTCGGCTACAAGCTTCAGCTCCATCTTGATTTTTCGCTTTTCTCCCGGCCCTCCCAGTTCGGCAAAATCAGGGGCCTGCCTCGTCGAAGTCTTGAAGTGTGTATTGCCGTATCCGCCGCGTCCGCCGGCCGCAACGACGGAGCGTTCGCCGGGATGCATGAGATCTGCAATCAAGAGTGGTGAGGACGGATTCGACAAATCATAGATCATCGTGCCGGGAGGAACGAAAAGAACCCTGTCTGCACCGGCATGACCTGCGCAATTTTTCCCCATTCCGGGAAGACCTGCATCGGCAGCAAACCTCTTTCTGCTCGCATAGTCACTCAGCGTGTCCGTATTGGAATTCGCTTCGATGACAACATCACCTCCATCGCCACCGTCACCACCGTCAGGACCGCCGTTCGGAACATACTTTTCCCTACGCCACGCGACGCAACCGTTTCCGCCCTTTCCGCCCGTGACATCGATGATGGCTTCGTCGAGAAACATAGGAAATACGGAAAGTGAATTCGGAATACGGAATGGCACATTTGCCCTTCCTTATGCAAAAACAATCTACAGGAAAATGACGCTTGACGATATGAAATTATCACTCTACACTAATGAGTGATAATCCATTCCCACTACGTATCATGTCTAAAATTATCGGAATCGATCTTGGCACCACGAACTCCTGCGTTTCCGTCATCGAAGGAGGGGAGCCCGTCGTGATCCCGAACAGTGAAGGAGCGAACACGACCCCATCGATCGTCGGCTTCAAGGACAAGGAAGTCATCGTCGGTATCGCTGCCAAGAGGCAAGCCGTAACGAATCCGAAGAACACCGTATTCTCCGCAAAGCGCTTCATCGGACATCGTTTTGAGGAAGTGAAGAACGACGCTAAGAACATGCCCTTTGAGGTGAAGGGCGGCAAAGAGGGTCGAACGGTCATTTCCATCAACGGAAAAGACATGTTTCCGCAGGAGATCAGCGCAAAAGTGCTCATGAAGCTCAAGAAAGACGCCGAGGCCTACCTTGGCCAAACGGTGAGCAAGGCAGTCATCACCGTTCCCGCGTACTTTGACGACAATCAGCGTCAGGCAACGAAGGAAGCGGGAGAAATCGCAGGCCTTGAAGTCGTTCGCATCATCAACGAGCCGACAGCCGCCACACTTGCGTACGGACTTGATAAGAAAACTGAGGAGCGAGTCATCGTCTACGACCTCGGAGGCGGAACGTTCGACGTAACAGTCCTCGAGATCTCCGGCGACGGACACTTCGAAGTTCAGTCGACGAACGGTGATACGCACCTCGGAGGAGATGACTTCGATCAGAAAATCGTCGATTGGCTCCTTGCGGAGTTCAAGAAAGATCAGGGAGTGGATCTCAGCAACGACAAGATCGCTCTTCAGAGAATCAGGGAAGCTGCGGAGAAAGCCAAAATCGAACTCAGTTCTCAGAACGAAACCGAAGTGAATCTTCCGTTCATCACGGCTGATGCAACCGGTCCGAAGCATCTGACGATCAAGCTGTCGCGCTCAAAGTTGGAAGCGTTGGTTTCCGATCTCATTGAGAGAACGGTGAAGCCGTGCGAAGCCGCTCTGAAGGATGCCAAGCTCAAGAAGTCGGACATCAGCGAAGTGGTGCTAGTCGGAGGCATGACACGCATGCCTGCCGTTCAGGCAAAAGTAAAAGAGCTTTTCGGCAAAGAGCCGCACAAGGGAGTGAATCCGGATGAAGTTGTCGCGATCGGAGCGGCGATTCAGGCAGGACAAATCGGAGGCGACATCAACCGCGACATCACGATCGTCGACGTGATCCCTCTGTCCGTCGGCATCGAAACTCTGGGAGGAGTGGCGACGAAAGTAATCGAGAGGAATATGAAAATCCCGACCAGTCGCAGTCAGGTCTTCTCGACGGCTGCGGACAACCAGACCTCCGTGGAGATCAATATCGTCCAGGGCGAGCGCGAGATGGCCGCGGACAACAAGTCCCTCGGCCGCTTCATTCTCGACGGTATTCTTACGGCTCCCCGTGGCATGCCGCAGATCGAGGGGACGTTCGATATCGACACGAACGGCATTCTCAATGTGAAGGCGAAAGACAAAGGCACGGGCAAGGAGCAGCACATCACGATCCAAGGTTCAACCGGTCTCAGTAAGGAGGAAGTCGAGCGCATGAAGAAAGATGCCGAAGTGAATGCAGAAGCGGATAAGAAGAAACGCGAAGTCATCGACGCGCGCAATCAGGCAGACAGTCTGATCTTCAATCTGGAGAAACAGATGCGCGAACACGACGCGAAAATCCCCGACGCGACCAAGAAAAAGGTGAATGAGAAGATGAACGATCTTCGTGAAGTTCTCAAGAAGGAAAGTGCCACAGCTGACGAGCTGAAGAAGGCGACCGAGACACTGGCAACCGACGCGCAAGAAATCGGAAAAATCGTCTACGAAGAGGCGCAGAAGAAGCAAGCAGAGGAGGCGAAGTCAGGAACGAAGAAGGGGAAGGACGATGTGGTCGATGCGGAAGTGGTCGATGATGATGACAAGAAGAAAAAATAGGCGGCTTTATCTCCGGTCCTTGAGGATGCTGATGACCGCGATGCGCGATGTCTCGCACCCAACGACGATCAAAGTTTCACTGCTGACAGACCTGAGTCCCCGCATCACTCCTTCAATATTTTCGGAAGTCGAAAGCGGCTGCCCGTTTTTCTTTGTTGTGCCATTGAGGTGAACTTTGATGGAAGGCATCCTTCTCTCCGGATTCTCCGGAGAAAGGCTGACCATTTCTCCGTACGAAATCAGGCACGCATCGGGTGTTGTCTCGTAGTGATCGGTCACTGATTCGGCACCGTTCATGGGAGGATGATTGGAAGCCCAGCTTATAAAGGATGATTGTGGAAAATTCAAGGCTCTAAGGACCGTAATTCATAGAAACAGCAAAAAACGAAAAACGCTATTCAGACACAGTGAACAGCCTGAATCCCTGTTATATTTTTCAACAGTACTAGAGACTTCCTCCGATATGCTTCGCAAGTTCTGCCAATCGGTTGGAGTACCCCCACTCGTTGTCGTACCAGCCGAAGGTCTTCACCAGCGTTCCGCCAATCACTTGAGTAAGAGCGGAATCGATTATGCAACTCCTTGGATCTCCAACATAATCCTTGAGCACCAGAGGACGATCCTCAACGCCAAGAATTCCCTTCATGGAACCTGCCTCAGCCTTCTTGAACGCTGCGTTCACTTCCTCGGGCGTCGTCTCCTTCGTCGTGACAACCGTAAGATCCGTAATGCTCCCGGTCGGTGTCGGCACTCTGAGAGAAATACCATGAAGCTTTCCCTTCAGTGAAGGAAGAACCTCGCCGATCGCCTTCGCAGCACCCGTACTCGATGGCACGATGTTGATGGCTGCCGCCCTGGCTCGACGCAAGTCCTTGTGAGGAAGATCGAGAAGATTCTGGTCGTTCGTGTAACTGTGAATGGTATTCATGAGGCCATGTTCGATGCCGAATGAATCGGCAAGTACCTTGGCCATGGGAGCCAGGCAGTTGGTTGTGCACGATGCGTTACTGATAACGTGCATCGTCTTTGGATCATACTGCGTATGGTTCACGCCGATGCAGAGCGTCGCGTCGGCCTTATCTTTGCACGGTGCCGAAATAATCACCTTTTTCGCACCGGCCTTCAGATGCAATGCAGCATCCTCTCGCTTGGTAAAGAAGCCGGTACATTCGAGCACAACATCGACCTTCAGCTCCTTGTGGGGAAGAATTGCGGGATCCTTGATAGCGGTGAGTTTTGCCTTACCGTGAGCGGTGACAAGGACATCTCCTTCCAATGCAACCTTGCCGTGAAATGTTCCATAGGTTGAATCGAACTGAAAAAGATGTGCAAGAGTGGCAGGATCCGAGAGGTCATTAATGAGAACGACATTCAGTTCCGGATGCTTCTCGAGAATGATGCGAAGAACCTGTCTTCCGATTCGGCCGAAGCCGTTAATGGCGATGTTCATGGGAGCGAAGGGAGAAACGAAGTACTGAGAGTGTAACAGAACACCAAATGGGTTTGGTAGGTTGGGGAAGCAGGCGGGGACCTTCCAAACATGACAAACCTACCTCACCTTTTCATACTGCTTCTTCATCCTCACCGTATCCTCTTCCAGTAGCGGCGATTCGCAAACGACGACACCCTCGACCTTCCTTTTCTTGAGAACGGCAAGGAAATCTTTCCACTTCGCATCGCTCTCCAGAAGCGGCAGGTGGTGTTTTTCGCCTTTCGGTCCGTACGCAATGCCCGAATAGTGCATGTGCACATGCTTGAGCGCGCCTTTCCCAAGGTACGATTCGTACAGATCGAACATCTCGTTCCACTCCTTCGTCGAATTGATCAGTCCGTTCGTTCTCGCATGCATATGGGCGGGATCGACTGTCGGATAGATATCAAACTCCTTACTGATCCTGAGAACCTCTTCCAGGGTGCCGAACTGCGTCGGCTTTCCCATTGTTTCAAGAGCAAGATTCACATTTGGAAAAAGCTTCTGCTTGCTCTTCATGATGTCATCGACGGCACGCCTTACGTTCTGATATGCCTTCTCAGGCTCCATTCCGAGATAGAACGCAGGATGAACGCACACGGAATGCAAACCTGCGAGCTCTCCCATTTCGAGAGCCAGAAGAATGCGCTTCTTACTTGCTTCCAGAACCTCTCGATCTGACGAATTCAAATTGACGTAGTATGGCGCATGGCAGGTCAGATACATTTTGAGTTTTTCGCTCGTTTCCCGAATCAGTTGCATCCGCTCGGGGTTCTTCGGTACCTGCTGCACCCACTCCAGCTCCATGGCGGTGATTCCAAGCGCATGAGCACACTTCAAGCCTTCCACCGTACCTCCGGGCTTGGGAGTCGAATAGGGAACACCGGCAACGGCGAAATGTAACATGCTTGAATTATGAAGTAAGAATTGCGAATTATGAATAAAATAGCAGTCTTGCCAATCCTTAATTCCTCATTCCTCATTCACAATTCAATCGTGACTATGAACCGCACCATTATCGACCGCACGCTCGGCACTCGCCACGGAGAAGCTGCGTACAAGGTTGTGGAAATTCTTTTAGACGCAGGATACGAATGCTTCTGGGTTGGAGGAGCGGTACGCGACATGCTGTTGGATGTCGTGCCGCAGGAGATAGACATGGCAACATCGGCAAAGCCCTCGGACGTGAGTGCGCTCTTTCCCAAGTCGGATGACTCTGCTGCACATCTCGGCACGATCGTAGTTTCCATGAAAGGCCAGACGTTTGAAATCACAACATTCCGAAAAGATATCGGCATCAAGGACGGGAGGAAGCCTGAGTCAGTGCAATTCGGTACGAGGGAAGAAGATGCAGCCCGTCGCGATGCGACGATGAATGCCATGTACTGGAATCCCATCAGCAGCGAATTATTTGATCCATGGAACGGTGCCAAAGACTGCAGGGAAAAGCTCGTGCGCTTTATCGGAGTCCCGGAGACAAGAATTGCCGAGGATTCACTTCGCATTCTGCGCCTCGTCAGGCTGAGGGCAACCATCGACGGTCAGTACGACCCAAAGACCTACCTAGCTATGCGATCGTGCGCAGCATCCGTCGGCACACTGTCCGGAACGCGCGTACTTGAAGAGATTGAAAAACTTTTACTCTGCAGTCTGCCTTCGAAAGGACTCCAAGATCTTCTCGAAATCGGCGTACTGGAAATCGTTCTTCCCGAACTGGCAGCGTGCAAAGGCGTCGCGCAGCCGAAGAAATTTCACCTGGAAGGAGACGTATGGGATCACCTGTTGCAGTGCACAAAGTCGTTCACAGCCGATCATGAAATCGATGTTCGTCTTGCTGCACTCCTTCACGATATCGGAAAGCCGAGGACGTTCTCTCTGACGGACAGAATCCATTTTGATAAACACGCCGAGGTTTCCTCGCAGATTGCAGAGACCATTTTAAAACGCCTGCAGATGAATAAGGCGAGAGTGGAGAAAATCTCCTGGCTGATCGGGCACCACATGATGATGGGCTCATTCAAGGCGTTGAGTGACGAGCGGAAAGCGCACTGGTACTTTCATCCATGGTTTAAGGAACTGCTCCAGGTGATGGCGCTCGACATTGAAGGAACCACACCGTCGGATTTCACGTTGTACGATGAGATTGTTAAAGACTACGACCTGTTTCTGAATGCACATCCAAGGCGCGAGAAGGCGTTGCTCAGCGGAAAGGAGTTGATGGAGATTCTCGGTATTCGGGAAGGGGAAGAGGTTGGCAAACTCCTGCGGCAGCTTCACGATGCGCAGATCAGAAAGGAAATCAGCACGAAGAAAGAGGCGAAGGAATTCCTAAGAACCCTCACTACTGAAAGTGAACAGGAATCTTAAATTCCGCATCGAACTGAGGCTCCCCGGAAGGATTATCTTTTCGTATGACCAAAAATCCTGCTTCCTCTGCCGTCGTGAAAGAAATTTCCGCGCTGAAAGGAACGAGCTCCTCCGTCATCCATTCACTCTCGGCCATTGCCCCAACCTGCGCAATAATCTCGCCGCTTTCATCCTCAAGTGAAACGGGGATATTTGCCTCAAAGAACCAAGTTCCTTTTGCCATTCCTTTCACGGTGAGGGGACTTGTGACGGTGCTACCGGATACGGGCGAAGAAACAATGACTTCGGATTCCATTCGGGAAGGACTGGATGACGGAGCATTGCGATCGGTAATGCCGATCGATGAATTCGAACAACCACCGAGAAGGAAGACTGCTGCCAGAGATACAAATTTCGTACGCATGACCGTATGTTCGGTGACACGGGAAATGATGTCAAGCAGCCGGATTCCTTGAGCCTGATTCCCACAGGCGTACACTGCTTCGGTGCTTTCCACGATCATCCGAAAGATTGTCGGCAGAAAAAAACAGAGTGTTCAGTTTGATCCCGCAACACTGCCCTGGCTCGATCGGCCGAATTGGAAGTCTGTGATGAAGGATAAATTGCGCAGAAATGAAATCTGCGATGCAGAAGCCTCGATGCTCTCAGCATGGGTCGAAGACGGATTCATCGCCCTCAAGGGTGTAGTGGAACATGCCACAGTCGACGCACTCTGGCGTGATGAGGAGCGTGCGTGGAAGGAAAGGCCGCCATGCAGGATCCTCTGTGAAGGAATCGGTGTCAGCATGCTGAAGGATTCAAGGCCGAAGGAAGAACTGACACATCATCATTATCGATTGATGGACTTCCATAATCTTTCCGAAGCAGGAGCGAAGATCATGATGCATCCGACGATCATCCGGACTTTGTCGCTGCTTTTCGGCGAGCCGGTGGCCGCCATGCAGTCTCTTCTCTTCGAGTACGGAAGCGAGCAACATTTGCATCAGGACTTTCCATACGTGCATTCGGGTATTCCCTCTCATTTGATCGGCGGATGGGTCGCATGTGAGCAAGCGGACGAAGAAAACGGCTCGCTTCTCTATTATCCAGGCTCGCATCGCATTCCGCTGTTCGATTTCGGAGACGGAAGCGCTCTCTATAAAAACGACGACCCGAGGAAGATCGATGCCTTCGAAGCCTATCTTTCCGCAGAGTGCCGGAAACTTCGTACAAAACCAACGATTCTCCGCGCAGAGAAAGGTGACGTGCTTCTCTGGCATGGTGCACTTGTGCACGGCGGTTCGCCGACGAAACAGAAGCAAAGAACAAGACGAAGCTTTGTGACTCATTACTCAACGCAGCGTGCCTACCCGAAGGACAGACGATCATTCGATCGCGAGCCTAGGAATATCGAACTCAACGGCGGGCTCTACCATGCGTGGCAGTGTGAAGGACACGAGGAGGGGAGGTATCGAAAGTAGAAGAAATATGATATAATATTCATTATGGGTGACAATCGCGAAGCCAGCACAGTTGAGAGAGATGGTCATGATGAAGTGGTTATCGATTCTGATCAGCCAAAAACAGCTTATTTCTCCACGCGCATCCGAGACCTACTGGCAGGTAACACGGTTTCCGATGCAGGGGAAAGACGATTCATCACCGATGCACTTCATTTTATCGAGTCTCCTTCCGACAATTTTCAGGAGATCAAGAAGCACCTGGATGTCATTGGAGAACTGATCGCCTATGCAGAAGCTACGGGAGAGAAAGCCCCCGAGGAACTGGATGCGATGCATACTCGACTTCTGACACTGCTCTTCCAGCACGCCTACAATGGATGCAGACTTGAGCTTGCGAAACCGGACTGCAATCTTGCTCGAGCGAAGCATCTTGCTCAATGTGCTCTCGATGACGCGCTGGGTCTAAAGCAGCTGACAACGCAAGTCATCGCAGGAAAACTCATCTCCGAATGCAAGGAAAGAGAAATACGTTAACCTATTCAGACACTCCGAAAATAAGTGTATCGTCTTGTTCGTGGGCGAGTAGCTCAGTTGGTCAGAGCTCAGGACTTATAAACCTGCGGTCGGTGGTTCAAATCCACCCTCGCCCACCAATTTCTTCCCATTAACTTATGAGCAACAACGGAAAAGACGTTTACTTCGTGGCAGTAAAAGCCTTTGTGAGGAAAAACGGAAAACTCCTGATTATGAAAGATAATTTTGGGGATTGGGATTTGCCGGGAGGACGTATCAAGGAACATGAATTTGAAGTTCCATTTGAAGCAATCCTACAAAGAAAGATGAGTGAGGAATTGGGTAGGGATGCAATCGTTGCATTTGGATCTATGCCTGTCGTTTTACTCCGACATGAACGAATTGAGCAGTGTGAAGGAAATCCGAAAGTCAGAATCCTAGGCTTAGGCTATGAGGGTGTCCTTCAGAAGGGAGAAATTAATTTGTCTCCGCGTCACACCGAAATGCTCTGGGTAAGCCCATCCGATTTTCAACCGGAAAAATTCTTTACTGGCGGATGGCTGAAGGGAGTTCGAGAATATCTCGCCCTCTGTAATAGATAATGCTTGCGATTCCAATTACGCTCCTACTACGCTCACAAACGTGCACAGCTCTTTGCGACCGTTGAATTTCTCGCGCTTGCACTTCTTGTAGGCGACGATACCCCCAATTGCGGCATGAATCGTCCAATCGCTTCCGATGTACGTATTCGGACCGGAGCGATACCACGTACCCTTCTGACGTGCGAGAATTTCTCCTGCGCGCACGGTCTGCCCGCCGGTACGCTTTATTCCTCGGCGTTTCGACCGACTATCTCTGCCGTTTTCTGTAGACCCACCGGCCTTCTTTGTTGCCATAGCTCAAGAATTATACGGATTTTCCGGAGGTCTTCAAGAGCAATTGGATTGAAAATGAGGAACGCTGCTGTTTGCCATGCATCACATCCTCCTGCATACTGCCGCGGCACCGACGCGGGGTGGAGCAGCCCGGTAGCTCGCACGGCTC
>SXGR01367149.1_pt1 | contig 26033 bp, 17 predicted proteins | sample 3174711 | NCBI WGS metagenome assembly SXGR01 (sample SAMN11356860, study PRJNA531348) | freshwater metagenome | isolation source: freshwater sample F1-60 | place: China: Fuxian Lake, Yuxi | collected 2017-12-25
CCAACTTACTCCACCATCAATGGAATAACTGAAACTTCCATGTCCACCCGCCGCAGTGATGGTTAAACTGCCATCGTTACCTCCGTTACAAGATGCATTGGTGGTCGTAGCCGTTGCAGCCAGCACAGTAGGTTCGGTGATAACTATCGGTGTAGTACGAGTACAATTGTTAGCATCCTTTATAGTGAGCGTGTAATTACCAGCGGTCAGGTTAAATGAGGTAGCAGCTTGCCAGTTAATGCCATCCACACTAAATTGATAAGGCGGAACGCCCCCAGTGGTTGTGATACTTAATTGCCCATTAGATTGTCCATTACAAACTACAGGGACTGTATTGGTGGTTGCACTAATTAGAGAAGGCTCCGTTACCACAACAGATGTAGTACCTACACAACCATTACTCTCTCGGAAACGAATGGTATGGGTTCCCGCAGGAACGCCCGTGAATTGACTACTAGTTTGCCAAGTGATTCCGTCCAACGAATATTGATAGGGTGCTGTGCCCACCGTAGGTGTCACAACAGAAAGGGTGCCTGTACTTGCGCCATTACACAATGCAGCCGTAGACGTTGCAGTGGTCGTGAGAGAAGGCCCTGGCGAAACTGCAACGAAAGATGCATTACTTACACAACCCAAAGCATCCCGAACTAATATAGAGTGATTTCCAGCAGAAAGCCCATTAAACGTATAAGGAGCAGCTCCCGTAAAAAACGAACCACCGTCTATTGAAAACTCATAGGGTGCTGTACCACTTAAAGGGGTAACACTAAGCGTACCATTGAGGGCACCCGCACAGCTTGTTGCTGCTGCAGCGATACTTGCTGTAAGCGGTGGACCTGCTGCTACAACTAAGTTTCTAGTTAATTGACAACCCAAATTATCTCGTATGATAACAGTGTGACTTCCTGGTGCAACATTGCTAAATGTGAAGGGATTGGAACCTGATTGAATAGTTCCACCATCCAGCTGAAATGTAAAGGGTGCAGTACCCGTTGTAGCATTAATTGTGATACTACCGTTGGTAGTTGTGGGACAAGAGCTGGCTGCCGTTGTGGTGGATGCTGCGACACCGGCACCTACCGCTACATTCACGGTTTGAGGTCCGGATGCACAACCCGTAGCCAAATCAGTAACAATTACGGTGTGATTACCGGATGTAACATTGCTAAAGGTGAATGGCAATGTTCCTTGTACAGCAGGATTCGCATCCAATTTGAATGTGTGAGGACCGGCACCCGCTGCCGCAGAAATTGTTATACTTCCATTATTAACTCCGGTGCAAGCTGTAGGCGCAGCACCAATCGTTGCTGCAAGTTGTCCTGCAGAAGCAACAGTTACAGGGATACTGATATTACAAACACCTGGTGCATCCCTAACAATTACTGTGTAAGAACCTGCCGCCAAACTGTTGAATATATTGCTGCTTTGCCAATTGGTTCCGTCAATGGAGTATTGATAAGGTGCGGTACCGCCCGAAGGGGCTCCGATGGTTATTACACCATTTGCATTTCCACAAGAAGCTGCGCTTGGTGTAGCCGTAGCAGCAAGTCCCGCAGCGCGATTAACACGCACCGTGTCAGTACCAAAAATTTCTACCGTTGGATCATCAAACTTTTCATAAACGGAACGAATAACATAGTTTGTAATAGCGCCGGCTGGAGGACAAATATTCGGAAATGAAACTTCCAAATTACCATTTCCTAAATCAACGGTACCAGCTGGTAAGACCGTTGCAACAATGGCGCCGGCATTATCAACCAACTCCACTCTCTTCAACAAGGAAGGTCCTGCGTTAGGCACAAAACGCCAACTTTCATTCATGTTTAACGACCCCCAGGATGGACCCATAGCAGTACGACCGGGTGCCATCATACCTGACGTGCGATCCCAGTCCTGAATTCCAACAATGGCACGTCCACTATTCCAAGTAGCACAGGTTTGTTTACTGAATACCAACACCTCAATAACATTCAGGGATTCATACAAAACAATTTGGTGCGTATTCTGTGTTAAGCTTGTGCAAGAAAATAATCGAACCTCATTAAAACTGAGAATCCATCTCCGATGTGGAGCGGTTCCAAACACTTGATATTGGATACGCTGATTAGGCTGGCTGGTAGTTGGATATAAATCATGGTTGGGGCCCATGATAGTGGCTCTGTCATAACTACCACTGGGCAAATTAGCCGGAATACTCCAAGCGGCATACATACCCGCACGGGATGCATCAAAAGTCAAATATCCATTAGTGCTGGCGGCAAGCGTAGTATACGTGCTTCCATAGAATGAAAAAGGGAAACCAATTGTAACCAACGGCGTGTACGTATCGTCCACTGTTAAATTAGTGGGAGTCCCTTGCGGGTCGTTGGGCGCTACATAAACTGGAAAACAACCGGGTGTAGTACTTGTGGGATTGATGGTATAAGAACTGCTTTGCTTGCGGATATCAGGCAGACGTCCTTTCAGCGTGAAGCAAAAGTTAGCAGGGCAACTGGGCACTAAAGTATCACGTGTGCAATTGAGTGTAAAACTTTGAGCAGAAGAAAAAAAGTAAGTGCCGGTTAGTACTAATAAAGCAAAAACCCGCTTGGCATTTTGAATCATTGCAGGCGATTTGAACAGTTGGTAATTAGCCGTACAAGGTAGTAAATAAGCAGGAAATTATGTTGGGATATCCTCCATATCATAGCGCTCCACTGATTCTACACCGGGTAAACCTAAAAGGGCCTGGACTAACCGCTCAAGCTCCTCTTTATCATGAACATATAAGCGAATATTACCCATAAACAGCCCCTCTTTTGCCTCAATGGTCAGAGCAGCAATATTAATCTTCAGTTCCCCACTGATCAGATTAGTGATCATACTCACAACCCCCACATCATCAAGTCCAACAATTTTAATACCCGTCAGGAATGAAATCTCTTTATTCTTAGCCCATTTTGTTTTTACTACACGGTGACCATAACTAGCCAACAACTTAGCTGCATTCGGACAACTGGTGCGGTGAATAGTCAACCCTTTTCCGGTAGTAACAAATCCAAACACGTCATCTCCGGGAATTGGCTTGCAACAATTAGCCAAATTATAAACCACTTTATCACTGCGCTCGCCAAAAATAATCAGCTCTGCATCTTTTTTGGGGAGCAGATGATGCGGAACAATATCAGGCTTGTCCACTGCAACCACGGGTAACTTTACAGGCTTGGGTGCTTCTATTTTATCGCCACTAACTTTGAACGAACGAAGATCTTTCAGATCAATGGTCTTCACTGCAATTTGGTATAGCAAATCCAGGCTGGATCCAATTTTATACCATTGCATCAACTCATCTAGGTTATGCTGCGAAAGGGAAGCGCCCATCCCTTCTAATTTTCGTTGCAACATATACTTTCCTTCATCCGCAATTTTTCTTTTATCCTCTTTTAATGCATCACGTATACGGCCTTTTGCTTTGGAAGTCACCACAAAACCCAACCAATCCTCAGAAGCTTTTTGCTTGTTACTGGTAATAATCTCTACTTGATCGCCACTTTGTAATTTATGACTGATAGGAACCAACTTGTGGTTGACTTTTGCACCAATTGTTTTTACACCAATGGCACTGTGGATTGAAAAAGCAAAATCCAATGCAGTAGAACCAACTGGTAGCATTTTTACATCTCCTTTTGGAGTATAGACATAAATTTCTTCCGCCAAAAAACTGGTCTTAAAATCGTGTAAGAAATCAATTCCATCAGTTTCCTGATTGGAAATCACTTCTCGAATTTGCTGGAACCATTTATCAAATCGACTTTCGTCCTGAGTGCCCTCCTTATACTTCCAGTGAGCGGCCAGTCCTTTTTCCGCAATTTCATTCATCCGTTGCGAACGAATTTGTACCTCCACCCATTTTCCCTGTGGACCCATCACGGTAGTATGAAGCGCCTCATAGCCATTGGACTTAGGGTTGCTTAGCCAATCTCTTAATCGCTCCGGCGACGGGCTGTATTCGTCAGTGATTAAAGAGTAAACTTTCCAACACTCCTCTTTTTCTTTTTCAGGGGATGAATCAAGAATAACCCGAATGGCAAATAGGTCATAGACCTCTTCAAAGTCCACCCCTTTCTTTTTCATTTTATTCCAAATAGAGTGGATACTTTTGGGGCGACCATAAATTTCCCCCTTGATTTCAGCTAGGTCTAATTTTTCTTTAATAGGACGAATAAAATCATTGATATAACGAGTACGATCTTTTTTTGTTTCTGCAAGCTTTCTTGCGATGTCCCGGTAGGTATCAGGCTCCATGTATTTCATGGATAAATCTTCCAGCTCGGTTTTTACATTATACAACCCCATTCGATGGGCTAGCGGTGCATAAATAAAAATTGTCTCCGATGCAATTTTTAATTGCTTCTCCCGCTTCATCACATCCAAGGTGCGCATATTATGCAATCGATCAGAAAGTTTGATCAATATCACACGGGGATCGTCCGTTAAAGTGAGAAGTATTTTTTTGAAGTTCTCTGCCTGTTGAGAAGCATTAACATCAATAACATTATCAATTTTTGTAAGTCCGTCTACAATACGAGTTATTTCCTCTCCGAACTCACGCTTCACGTCATCCAAAGTAATATCGGTGTCCTCAACCGTATCATGTAATAGCGCACAGATAGTAGAACGGACACCCAACCCAATTTCTTCCACGCAAATTTTTGCAACTGCAATGGGATGCAAGATGTAAGGTTCACCCGTTTTCCGTCGCATGGTAACATGCGCATCAGCAGCCATTTCAAACGCAATACGAAGCAGCTTTTTATCCCCAGGCTTTAATCGGGATTTTAGAAGACGGAGCAGGGAACGATACTCCCGAAGGATGAGTTTTTTCTCCTCCTCGCCACTTAAGTTATACTTAGATAAAGTAGCTACGGCTTCCATGGGTTACGAATTTACAAATTTAAACCCAGTGGAAATCGTCTATATCTATTCCTTTTCTTACTTCAAAAACTGGTAGCGGAGTACTACTTCATGAGCGTTGGGACCCTTATCGAAAACACTCAATGGAGAAGAATAAATATCAAAAGAATATCCCAGCATTAATTTTTTCTGCACTTTAACCCCAGCGGATAACATCCAACTCTGACGAGCGCGCAAGGAAAGTCCCCACCAAAAAACTTCACGATGCTCTACCCTTGCACCAGCCTGTAATTCAGTGGGCGCATTCGGCAGATAAATTACCAGAAAGTTTGGAGTGACCGTAGTATTGGCATCCACTTTCCATTGATAAGAGCCATGTAAATAAAAATGGCGATACAAACGAGCTTCCTCAGTGCGAGAAAGACTGCCTGAATAAAAATTTAACGCAGACTGGATCAGCTGACTAACCGACATACCCAGTTGCCATTTTTTTGTAGTATAGGCGAGTCCCAAACCCGCATCCCCTTTAAAACGATTAGCGGCACCACCCATCACCGGATCATTTCCCAATGCATCAATCAACATCGCTTTATCAATTGCGAACTGTTGAAAGCGAGCCTCCAGTCCAACAGAAAAAGTACCCCCGTTATTGGTAGGAATATGATAGGCGTAGGAAGTTTGAATTCCTCTGCGACTAGTTGGTCCTGTAACATCACTATATAAGTAAGCGCCCACCCCAATATTTGCTTTCTCCAAAAAAGTAGAGCCATACACTAAAGCCGTAACGGGACTTCCAGCAATTCCACTCCACATACTCCGATAGGAAGCACCCATCGTTGTTTGTTTGGTTACGCCCGCCACAGCCGGGTTGTGCAAGTTGCCTTGCAAATCATAGAGTGAAGAAGTCATTAACTGCTGGCTCCAAACGGAACTACTAATGGTAAGCAGAAGTATAGCAAGAATTTTTTTCATGTGAATTAGTTGTAATTGATCAACGAAGAATGGTTACGTTACCGGTTCTGGATTCAACTTTATTATTGATCAATTGGAAGCTGATCACATAATAATAAGTTCCATCAGGAAGTGGTTTACCACTATAAGTTCCATCCCAGGTGTTTTTATAATTCAAATCTTCAAACACTTTAGCACCATAGCGATTAAAGACCTGTGCCCTTGCCTTAATCAGACAGTTTCCATTGGTAATTAACCAGCGATCATTCACTCCATCTCCATTGGGAGTAAAGGCATTCATCGGTTTGATACAATAAGGCACCACGGTAATTGTCATATCATCGGTAGCAATACAACCCTGATTGGTTGTTACACGTAATGCATAGGTAGTTGTAGTGGCCGGTGTAGCAGAGGGATTTAAGATGGCTGGGTTGTTTAATCCGGTGGATGGTGTCCATAGATAAGATCCCGCAGAACCTGTTGCCTGCATGGGGTACACATCACCAGCAATGATGACTGCATCAGATCCTGCGTTGGCAGTAGCACCTGGGAAAATAGTAATGTTCATGCTCTGACGCGTAGAACAGGTTCCTAAGCGAGCCTCCAAAGTATAAGCAGTGGTGGAAGCAGGAGCAAATACAGGTGTTGCAATGGCAGCATTATTTACACCTGTTGTCGGTGTCCAACTAAAACTAGTAGCATTGGTATTAACGGTTGGAGTAAAGGAGTTTCCAAAACAAATACTAGTTCCTGCAATGGGATCCAGCGTTAAGGTGTTAGTGAAGTTGATGGTAATGGCAGTAGTGGCAGTACAAGTAGTAACTGGATTACGTGTAACTACATTATAGTTTCCCCCTGCCAAACCAGTAAAGCTGTTTGAAGACTGCCAAGTAGTACCCCCGTTGATGCTATACTCATAGGGAGGAGTGCCTCCACCCGTAGCCGTAATAGTGATAGTACCCGGTGTTGTACAGTTTGCATCTGTTTTTGCAATACTCTGTGTTAGATTATTTGATAGTGCCAATGTTACTGGCTGAGGTCCAGAAGTACAGTTATTGACATCTTTCACCAATACGTTATAGGTACCGCCTCCTAAACCAGTGAAAGTATTGGAAGACTGCCAGGTAGTGCCGCCATTAATGCTGTATTGATAAGGAGCAGTACCGCCTTGAGCGGTTACTGTGATTGTTCCATTAGGCGCACAGTTTGGATCGGTTTTAGAAACAGCCGCACCCGGACCTACTTTTTTCACAAATACTGTATCGGTGAAGTTTACATCGTTGGCAGGATTATTACAATCTCCATAGGTTACTTGTACCACATAAGCAGTACTATCTGCTGTAGGACAAATATTTTGGAAGTTTAAATTCAGTACACCCGGAGTAGTTGCAGAACTGGTGTCCCCGGTAGCAACCTGGTTCCCATTTACAAATAACTTAGCTGATTTAAAACGAGGCGTACCGCCACTGGGTAAAAACCGATAACACTCGTTCATCCCAGTGCTTCCCCATTGCGTTGCATTTTTTCCAGGTGCCGCCACCGCTTGTGTACGTGTGCCGTCTTGCATACCCAAAATTGTATTACCGCCATTCCAAGAAGTACAGAATGGTTTGTCCTTGATATACACCTCCACAATACCTGTTCCCTCATACAAAACCATCTGGTGTGTGGCACGTTGCGTGTTACAACTAGATCCGAAATAAGGTATATCATTATAGCTAGCTATAAAGCGACGCTTTGGTGCAGTGCCCTCAATGCGCCATTCAATTTTTTTGTTCGCTGAAGAAAGACCCGGATCAATATCATGGTAGGGACCAAAAATCATATTCGGCGCGTAGAAAGTACTAGGGATAGCACCCGTGGTACTGCTAATCGAGTATCCGCTTCCAAATCCTGCACGACTGATATCAAAAGTGAGAGCAGAGTTAGAACCCATCAGCAAGGAAGTAAAACTATTATTGTAAAAACAAAAACTAAAAGGAAGTGCAATCGGTTGACTCCATGTATCATCAATATAAATGGAGCTAACCACATTCCCAGTAGGAGTTGTATATGCAAATGGCACATACGAAGGCGTAGTAACTATGTAACTGCTGGTTTGCTTGATATGAGGCACCTGCACACTAATGGGTGTACAGGAGGTACCACAAGGCAACTGAATAACTCGGTTGGCGATTGTAAATGTAGTAGCAGGATTCTGGGCATGTATGACTGAAATGACAGACAATAGCAAAAGCCCTGTTAAAATTTTTCTCATCGGCAGTGTTTTGAGCAAGGGGGTCCGATAGACAATTGGTTTTGGGACAAACGGCACCTTGGCTTTCAAATCTAAGTTTTTTACCGGTTTTTGTGAAAAAAACCCCCTGTTCGCCCGTATTTTTTACTCAACAATCTGGGATTTTATACGAGGGAAAGTAAAAAAAAGGACTACATTTGCAACCCCTTAACCAGGGGTACCCGGATGTGGTGAAATTGGTAGACACGTCAGACTTAGGATCTGATGCCGCAAGGTGTGGGGGTTCGAGTCCCTCCATCCGGACTTAGTACCGCTTAAATTGTTCTATGGCAACCATCTCCCGATCAAACATCGGCAAACTGCACGACAAGATCTCCGTCAAGCTTGACAAAGCCGACTACCTCCCCTCTTTCGAAAAAGCCCTTAAAGATTATGGCCGCAAAGCCAACATCCCTGGTTTTCGTAAGGGCATGGTGCCCTCAGGGCTGATCAAAAAAATGTACGGACCATCTCTATTTACCGACGAGGTACTAAAAACTGTAGACCGTGAGTTGATCGGCTGGCTTCAAACAGAGAAGCTGAACATATTTGCACAGCCCTTACCACTTGAAACTGATTTACAACAATTAGATGTAAGTAATCCGCTTGACTACAACTTTCATTTTGAAATTGGGCTTAAGCCTGAATTCAAATTACAGGACGTAGCAAAAGCCAAGACCACCCGTTATGTGGTTACTGTAACTGAGGAGATGATTGATAATGAAGTGACACGTTTGCAGAACCGCTATGGCAATATGAAGGATCAAGAGGCAGTTGAAAGCGAGGAAAACGTAATCAATGTAAATCTTGTTGAAGCGGATGCCCAAGGAAATATTATTGAGGGAGGAGCTTCCAAAGAAAACTCGCTACTGGTAAAGTATTTCACAGAGAAAAAACGATCTAACTGGATGGGGAAGAAAGTGGGTGATCAACTCACACTCTCCTTAAAGGAAGCTTTTGAAGAAAAAGAGCGGGAGTGGATCATTAGTGATTTAGGTCTTGATAAAACAGATCCAGCGGCTGCTGAAAAATATTTCAATATCATTCTTACCAAAGTAGGTCTACTAGAGAAAAAAGAATTGAATGAAGAATTCTTCAATCAGCTTTATCCCGGTAAAGAAGTGAAGAACGTTGAAGAGTTTCGTGGTAAAATAAAAGAAGAAATTGAAGCCTACTGGGCGGGCCAGGCAACTAACCAATTGCACGATCAACTCTATCATCAGTTATTGGATAATGCAAAAATGGATTTCCCTGAAAGCTTCCTGAAAAAGTGGCTCAAAACACAGGGCGAAACCCCAAAGACTGACGAAGAAGTTGAAGCGGATTTTCCAAAATTCACCAATCAACTAAAGTGGACCCTGATTTCTGAACAAATTGTAAACGAAAACAATATCCAGGTTGACCCCGAGGAAATCCGTGGATTTGCCAAGAATCAACTGTTCAGCTATATGGGTGGTGCCGGTTTAGCCGACGATCAGCCCTGGGTTAACGATTACACAGAGCGAATGATGAAGGATCGCAAATTTGTTGAGGATGCTTATCATCGTATCCAGACTCAAAAAATATTCGAATGGGGTGCGGCCCTTTTAAAACCCACCGACAAGAAGATTGAGGCAGAGGCCTTTACCAAAATGGTAGAGGAGCATCAGCACCATCATCATTGATTCTTCGGTACCCTAACCTGACAGCCTGTCTATAATTTTGGGTTCCCACCTTTTGGTCGGATATTTGCTGTTCGTATTTCAAATTCAATACTATGAGCACCCGATCCGAGTTCGAGAAGTATGCCGTAAAGCACCGGGGCATTTCCAGTAATACCCTCCATCAATATGCTAATCACCTGGTAACAGGGATGACGCCAAATATCATTGAGGAGCGTTCACTGAATGTAGCCGTGATGGACGTATATAGCCGATTGATGATGGACCGCATTATCTTTCTGGGCTACCCTATCAATGACGAAGTAGCCAATATTATAACAGCACAGTTATTATTTCTAGATTCTGCTGACCGCTCCCGCGATATCAATATGTACATCAATAGTCCCGGCGGAAACGTTTATTCAGGATTAGGTGTCTATGATACCATGCAATATGTGAGTCCTGACATTGCCACCATCTGTATCGGCGTAGCAGCGTCTATGGCCTGCGTATTACTCGGAGCTGGTACAAAAGGAAAACGCGCAGCGTTAAAGCACTCCCGCATCATGATGCATCAACCCAGCGGTGCAATTGGCGGGCAAGCCAGTGATATAGAAATCACCGTGAAGGAAATTCGTAAACTCAAAAAAGAGTTATATGAAGTAGTGCATTCGCACACGGGTAAATCCATTGAACAAATTGAAAAAGATTTTGATCGTGATAATTGGATGACCGCCATCGAAGCCAAAGAATATGGCTTAGTAGATGAAGTTTTGGTCACCAACCCACGTAAACAAAAGAAAGATTAATCCCATGAAGAGAGAAACCTATTATTCCAGCAATTGGAAAATGGAAGACGAAGAAGAAAAGGAAGAACAACCTAAGTCAGATATTGGCATGTTCAGCAAAAAACTAGAGCGCTACTTTTTTGAAAAACGCGCAGTATATCTCTGGGGTGTTGTGGATGATAAAAGCGCCAAAGACGTAGTAAGCAAACTACTTTTGTTGGAAGCTGACAAACCAGGCACAGAAATAAAATTTTATATCAATAGTCCGGGGGGTGTGGTAACCAGTGGTATGGTCATTTATGATACCATGCAACTCATCAGCAGCCCCGTTAGTACTATTTGTATGGGACTCGCCGCATCCATGGGCAGCATTTTGCTCAGTGGAGGTGTCAAAGGAAAGCGATTTATCTATCCGCATGGCGAAGTGATGATCCATCAGCCTTCACTGGGTGGTTTTATCAGAGGCGTGAGTACAGATTTAGAGATTCAGGCCGAACAAACACGTCGTGTAAAAGAAATTGGTGCAGGTATACTCGCCAAAAACTGCGGGAAAAGTGTGGAACAAATTATGAAAGATTTTGACCGTGATTACTGGATGGATGCCAAACAAGCCATTGAGTACGGCATCGCAGATAAACTGGTCGAAAAAATATAACCATGGCAAAGAACACCCTGCACTGTGCTTTTTGTGGACGTAGTCGGGACGAAGTAAAAATTCTGATTGCAGGTCAAGAAGGGCATATTTGTGAAAACTGCGTAGAGCACGCCCGAGAAATAATCGATCAAGAATTAACAGCAAAAGAAGAAAAAGCAAAATCCTCTTTTAAGTTAACGGTCAAAAAACCGATCGAGATAAAAAAGTTTTTAGACGAATATGTAATCGGTCAAGACGAAGCCAAAAAAGTTTTATCAGTTGCCGTCTACAATCATTACAAGCGTCTTCAACAGAAAAACACAGAGGCAAAAGAATCAGAAATTGAAATTGAGAAGAGCAATATTGTAATGGTGGGTGAGACGGGAACAGGAAAAACACTGCTTGCTAAAAGCATTGCCCGATTGCTCAATGTACCCTTTGCCATTGTAGATGCGACTGTTTTCACAGAAGCAGGTTATGTGGGCGAGGATGTAGAAAGTATTCTAACCCGCCTACTACAAGTATGCAATTACGATGTGTCTGCCGCAGAACGTGGCATTGTATATATCGACGAAATCGATAAGATCGCGCGCAAAGGAGATAATCCCTCCATCACCCGAGATGTGAGCGGTGAAGGTGTGCAACAGGGAATGCTTAAATTATTAGAAGGAACCGATGTATTAGTTCCACCACAAGGTGGTCGTAAACATCCCGAACAGAAGCTCATCAAGATTAATACGCAGAATATTCTTTTTATCTGTGGAGGCGCTTTTGATGGTATCGATAAAGTCATTGCCCGTCGTATACAGACTAACACCATCGGGTTTAATGTAGACAAGGAGTTGCAAGAGAGTCGTCAAAAAAATCTATTGCGCTTTATCAATGCACCCGACTTAAAACAATTTGGTCTGATTCCTGAATTACTAGGACGATTACCCGTAGTCACACACCTAGATCCCCTAGACGCCCCTACCCTTCGGTTGATTTTAATCACCCCCAAGAATGCGTTGATGAAACACTACACCCGTTTATTCGAAATGGAAGGAATCAAACTGACCATCGAAGAGGGCGTGTTAGATTTTATGGTGAGTAAAGCCATGGAATACAAACTGGGTGCCCGTGGACTTCGCAGTATCTGTGAAAGTATCCTGACCGATGCGATGTATGAACTGCCTTCTGCATCCGTCAAGCAATTCAATCTGGATCTGGATTATGCCCAGCGCCATTTTGACAAGAGTAAAATCAATTTTTTAAAAGTCGCTTAATAAACACTGCCATGCAAGAACTCATCGATAAACTCAAAGCAGAAGCTGGTCTTACTGACGAACAAGCTAAACAAGTGCTGTTGATCCTTAAGGATTACGTAGCGGAAAAATATCCGATGCTGGCGGGTATGGCGAAGAATTTCTTTGGGAAATAATCTTTGCGATTACCTCACCTCTCACTCTCTCATTTCAACGGCTCACTCCTTCCTCAGGAGGCTATTGCTCATTTCAGCGAATCATGCCCTTCTTGGCACAAAAAAACAGCGAAAAATAAACGACGGCTTTGCCGGAAGTGGGTTCTTGAGCCCAAAGAAGCCGGCGCTGTTTGAGGCCCGAAGGGCCGAGTTTGCCGGCTTCGGGCAAAACAGGAACCCACTTAGTTTATTTTCTCGCAGCCGAGGAATTATGCAAGCAAAAAAAATCCCATCGGTGAAGACGGGATTTGAAATAAGACAATCGTTAGTTAAAATCAACCACATCCCCCCTGGTTGCCACAGTTATTACACTTGTAGCAAGCACCACTTCTCATCATGATGTTACCGCATACATTACAAGCCGGTGCATCACTTTGCATATTCTTAGCAACCGCATTCATCGCATCGAGGGCAGACTCCACTTTTTCAACCTTAGTTGCTTTAGGAGCCGTTGATTTCGCAGCGGGAGTTGTTGCACCCGGTGTGATACGTATACTGGAGAGCTCAGGCTCTTTCGCATACTCTAAGGGATTGGAAGGAACTTCGTCCCAATCATCGGCACCCGTATTGAGAACTTCAGGCTTATCCAATACATGTACTAGATCTGTACGACCGAGGTACTCATAGCCAAGTACACGGAAAATAAAGTCTACAATAGAGGTAGTGGTCTTGATATTGGGGTGCTCCACAAATCCAGAAGGATCAAAGCGAGTGAAAGCAAACTTGTCTACAAACTCTTCAAGCGGCACACCGTATTGCAAGCCAATAGAAACTGAAATAGCAAAACAGTTCATCATACTGCGCATGGTAGCACCTTCCTTGGCCATATCCACGAAGATTTCTCCCAGCGTTCCATCTGCATATTCTCCAGTGCGGAGGAATACAGCCTGACCACTGATCTTAGCCTTCTGGGTAAATCCACGACGCTTAGCAGGGAGTGTACGACGCTCAACAATCTTGGCGAGACGACGCTTCAACTTGGTATCAGGTGAAGACTGTACACGTTTCTGTACTTCATCAAGTAATTCTTCAACAGTCAGCTGACCCAAATCAACAATGTTGGTCCCAGCAGCATCAACAGCAGCGGCTGTTTCAGCAGTAGCACCCGTATCAGCTTTCTTTTTCTTATCACTCTTATTGCTGAGTGGCTGAGAAAGTTTAGAACCATCACGATAAAGTGCGTTGGCCTTTAATCCCAATTTCCAGCTGAGATAGTAAGCATCAGCAATGTCTTCAACCACTGCCTCATTGGGAAGGTTAATTGTTTTAGAGATAGCCCCACTGATGAAAGGCTGTGTAGCACCCATCATACGGATGTGTCCGTGTGCATGGATATAGCGTTGTCCTTTCTGACCACATTTATTAGCGCAGTCGAATACAGGCAGATGTTCTTCTTTCAGTCCTGGAGCATCTTCCAGCATCATGGTACCGCACACATAATCGTTAGCCGCTTCAATTTGTTCGTCAGTAAATCCTAATGCTTCAAGTAGACTCCATTCAAAATCATTGTACTGCTCAGGAGTATATCCAAGACGCTGTAAACATTCCTCGCCAAGGGTGTACTTGTTGAATACAAATCCAATTTCAAAAGCAGTGAGCGCTGCCGCATCCAAACGCTTGATCTCATCAGCGATAAATCCTTTTTCGCTCAATGTTTGATGATTGATGAAAGGAGCGCCGGCGAAGGAAGCAGCACCTACGGCATACTTGATGATATTATCGGTTTCCTTTTCAGAGTAACCAAGGTTCTTTAACGCAGTAGGTACAGACTGGTTGATGATTTTGAAATAACCACCACCAGATAATTTTTTAAACTTCACCAAGGCAAAGTCAGGCTCAACTCCAGTGGTATCACAATCCATCACCAATCCGATGGTACCCGTTGGAGCAATTACAGTAGCCTGTGCATTGCGATATCCATACTTCTCTCCATATTCAACAGCTTCATCCCATGCTTTACAAGCTGCTTTGAGCAAGTAGTCTGGGCAATATTTAACTTTCAAACCCTGTGGCTTCAAACTTAATGCTTCGTAATCGTCAGCATCATAGGCAGCCAAGCGGTGATTGCGCATTACACGCATCATGTGCTTTTTATTTTCCTCATAGCGAGGGAAAGCACCCAGGCACTGTGCCATCTCTGCTGATGTGCGATAAGAAATACCCGTCATGATCGCGGTCAAAGCACCGGCAATAGCACGGGCTTCTTCACTATCATAAGGAATACCACTCACCATCAACATGGTTCCCAGGTTGGCGTAACCCAAACCAAGTGTGCGATACTCATAGCTGAGTTGCGCTACTTCCTTGGACGGGAATTGAGCCATCAGTACAGAAACCTCCAGTACCACAGTCCACAAGCGAACGTTATACTCGTATCCCTCTACATCAAATGTATTAGTAGCGGAATCATAAAACTTCATCAGGTTGGCTGATGCCAAATTACAAGCTGTGTTGTCCAGGAACATATACTCTGAACAAGGATTCGAAGCACGGATAGGACCGCCCTCTGGACAGGTATGCCACTCGTTGATGGTAGTATTGTACTGCGTACCAGGGTCTGCACAACGCCAAGCCGCATAAGCAATTTGATTCCACAATTCACGGGCAGGCACTTTTTTCATCACACGTCCGTCCTGGCGAGCCGTCAATTCCCAATCCTCATCTTTTTCCAATTTCTCAAAAAATGAATTGGGAATACGAATGGAGTTATTGGAATTCTGTCCGCTCACCGTACGATATGCCTCATCTTCGTAGCCAGAAGGATACCCAGCTGCAATCAATGCGCCCACTTTCTTCTCTTCCTCTACTTTCCAATTGATAAACTGTATAATCTCGGGGTGATCCAGATCAAGACAAACCATCTTTGCAGCGCGACGTGTGGTTCCGCCACTTTTGATCGCTCCCGCAGCTCGGTCGCCAATTTTAAGGAAACTCATCAATCCAGAGCTGCTACCGCCACCACTTAACTTCTCTCCCTCTCCACGGAGGTTAGAATAGTTAGTTCCTACACCAGAGCCATATTTGAAAATACGTGCCTCACGAACCCAGAGGTCCATGATTCCACCTTCATTCACCAGATCATCATCCACACTTAAAATAAAACAAGCGTGTGGCTGAGGACGCTCATATGCATTCTGCGATTTTTTTAGTTGACCATCAGTTGGATCTACATAATAGTGACCCTGTGGTTTTCCAGCAATACCATAGCTCTCATACAAGCCAGTATTAAACCATTGTGGGCTGTTAGGCACACACATTTGGTCAAGAATAGAATACACGAGTTCTTCATAGAATACCTGTGCATCACTGGTAGATGCAAAGTATCCATAACGTTCTCCCCATACTCTCCAGCAATTGGCCATACGGTGCGCCACTTGTTTGGCAGAAGTCTCACGTCCTGTTGTTCCATCCGGCTGAGGAACACCAGCCTTGCGGAAATATTTTTGCGCAAGAATATCAGTAGCAATCTGGCTCCATTGTTTTGGAACCTCTACGTTGGTCATTTCAAAAACAACTTCACCGGATGGGTTACGAATCACTGAGGTACGATAATCGTACTCGAACTGATCAAAAACATTCACATCATCACGGGTGAAGCGGCGACGAAATTGCAATCCGCCTTTTGCGTTTGCGGGCTTCTTTGTGGGCATACTCGAAGAGAATTTATTGGGTTTTGGTCGGGTTTCGAAAAAACAACCGCTCTTTTGAAGCGGTCTCTTACGAAAGTATTTTTTTACGCATCAAAAACAAATAATCAAATATTCACATCTTGTGGAAAATACCCCTTACCCCCGCCACAACCCTTATCTGTGCTTGATTTGAGCATTTTTGCACATTGCCTGAATTATTTTTTAGAAATTTTTTTTGGAAATATCGTATTCATGTTGTAAAAAAATAAACGCACAATTAACAAATATTTTTTCGCACCTTTGAACACGTAAACGCCCAATGAAAAATCATATTTACCAACAACTCATTACTGCACGCGCACAGCAAAAAAAATCATTTGCAGTATTGATTGATCCCGATAAAACTGAAAGTCGTGATCTGGAAAATATGATCTTGCTGGGCAAAAAAGCCAAAGTTGATTATTGGTTTGTGGGAGGCAGCTTGGTTGTGTCCAATCATCTTGAACAATTAGTGGCTGATCTTAAAACAAAAAGCGATATCCCAGTCATTTTATTCCCAGGCAGTCCCTCACAGGTTACGCCAAAGGCAGACGCCTTGCTCTACCTTTCGCTGATCTCTGGACGTAATCCGGAATTATTGATCGGTCAGCATGTTCTTTCTGCACCCGCGGTCAAGCAGAGTGGACTAGAAATTCTCTCTACCGGTTATATGGTAATCGATGGAGGTGCGCCCACTACTGTTTCGTATATCAGCAATGCGGCTCCAATTCCCGCTAACAAAAATGAGATCGCACTATGCACCGCCCTGGCAGGAGAAATGTTAGGGATGAAATTAATTTACATGGATGCAGGGAGTGGCGCACAAAAACCTATCCCTGCGGAAATGATCCATACTGTCGCCTCGCAAATTACAGTACCGCTGATTGTAGGAGGAGGAATTACAACTCCAGATAAGGCAGCAGAGAATTGCCGGGCCGGCGCTAACCTGATTGTGGTGGGTAATGCTATCGAAAAAGATCCGGGGCTAATTACAGCAATAGGAGCTGCCGTTAAAGACTCATCATCTCTTTGAACCGAAGCGTTTGCCTCCGGCTGACTTCAATTTTATCGCCCCCTTTTAATTCCAGTAAAAGACCTCCGTTGAAATAGGGTTCAATTTTTTCAATCATCCGCAAGTTCACAATATGCTTGCGATTGGTTCTAAAAAAAAGCTTGGAATCCAGCCGATCCTCTAGCGCATTCAGTGATTTTAAGATCATCGGCTTGTTATTACCAAAGAAGACACGCGCATAATTACCCACACTTTCAAAAAATCGAATTTCATTCAGCTTTACAAACCAGCAACGATCTCCATCTTTCACAAACACCTGATCGTTCTCAGAGAGCACACCATTGGGAAGAACTTCACCCTCCCCATTACCAATTCGTGCCGCCTCCAGTTGCTGAACTTTTTGAATAGCATCCGCCAGACGAACCGGATCAATGGGCTTCATGAGATAATCCAATGCATTTACTTCAAAAGCTTTTAACGCATACTCATGATGTGCCGTAGTGAAAATAACTTGAGGAGAACGATCCAACTCGGCCAGCAAATCAAACCCTGTTTTGCCGGGCATTTGGATATCTAAAAAAATCAAATCCGGTTTCAACTGATCAATCTTGTCAAGTGCTTCTGCCACATTAGCGGCTTCTTCTACCACTTCGATTGAGGGAAAATCCGTGAGCAATTTTCTTAGCTCCACTCGGGCTAGTCGTTCGTCATCAATTAATAAAGCTCTGATGGTCATAGTTGCCTATTGAAGAGGTATGGTAACGGAACACAACACCACATCTTTTTCTTGTTGTCGAATAAAAAGACGAGCGGGCGTACCAAATAAAATTTGTAAACGATTTTGTGTGCTGCTCAGCCCAAACCCAGCCGTGATAACTGCACTGTTCAGGTAACCACTGTTAGCAACCTCCAAGACATGAGCCCCCTCGCGCTTGAATGAGTAGATGCGTACCCAACCCCCATCCATGCTGGTACTAATGCCATGTTTGATTGCATTTTCCACCAAGGTTTGCACCATCATGGGTGGTACGGGTAGATCAAGTGTATCGGCTGCGATATCCAACTCCACACGCAATCGGTTTTCAAAACGAATACTTTCCAAGGCCAGATAATCCCGAATAATATCCATCTCCTGTCGTAGCGGCACTAACTGAGACTTTTCAGTTTGCATACTGCTTCGCAATAAATTGCTGAGCTCGGTGATGGCCCGGCGTGCCCGCTCAGGATTTAAATCCACCAACGCACGAATACTATTTAGCGAATTAAAAATAAAATGAGGGTTAATATGCGCCTTCAGGGTTTTTAATTCCAGTTCCCGTACTGCCGACTCCAATTTGAGTGTATTCAACTGTCGCTGTCTGTTATCATAATAGTAGTGAAAGAAAAAGTACAATAACAACCAGGAAAGAATAAAAAGACCCATATCCAAAAAAATAGCAAGCCACTTTTGAAAGAAACTAAGTGAGTATGCCTCTGGCGTAAGAAACAGATTAAAATACTCAAGCGTCAATATGGTGAATAACGCATACAGACCATTGCAAACAAAAATGCTAAATAACAGGCCAGGCCATGCTTTTTCCAAAGGGAGCTGTAATAGTCCTAACCTTTTAATTGCCAGCCTAGTCAAGTGAGTCAACAGAAAACCAATCAGACAAAAAATTAAAATCCTTCCTTCCAACACACCCGGAGCCAATTGCACATTATAGACATTAGCAAACAGTACGGTCAGGGCACCAAAAAGTATCCATCCGCTGATCTGCAATAACCAGTAAAGCCGCTCACGGGTTTGTAATAAGTTAATCACCGGTTAAAGTTACACCGAGCCTCCAATAAAGAGGTGAAATTTGTACCAGTGGTTAGCAGACATTTTCAACGGATTTAGTGCAACCATCCTGTCAATTGTTTGTTATCTTTATTCATGAATCGTACCTCTATGTCCATAACCCCAGGTCCACTGCTCAGCACCATCGATTCGCCTGCTGATCTTAAAAAGCTGCCAAAAGAAAAGTTGCATCAGGTCTGTGATGAATTGCGTCAATACATCATTGATGTAGTGAGTGTGCATGGTGGTCACTTTGGAGCCAGCTTGGGTGTGGTGGAATTAACTACGGCATTACATTATGTTTACAATACTCCCTATGATCAATTAGTTTGGGATGTGGGGCATCAAGCCTATGGACACAATATATTAACAGGTAGACGCGATAATTTCCCCACTAACCGTAAATACAAAGGACTCAGCGGTTTTCCCAAACGCAGTGAGAGCGAGTATGATACATTCGGTGTTGGCCACTCTTCCACTTCTATCTCGGCTGCACTGGGTATGGCGATGGCAGCAAAATATAAGGGCGAACAGGACCGCAAAGTAGTGGCTGTAATTGGAGATGGTGCCATGACAGCAGGTTTGGCTTTTGAAGGGATGAACCATGCAGGCGTAGCCGACGCAGACATGCTGATTATCCTCAATGATAATTGCATGGGTATCGACCCAAATGTAGGCGCCTTGAAAGAGTACCTTACCGACATCTCGCTCTCTCCGACTTACAATAAAATGAAGGACGACATCTGGAAGTTGATGGGAAAATTACCTGTGGGAAAAAACTTCAGTCGTTCGATGGCGCATAAGCTTACTGAGGGAGTCAAAGGAGTGATTAGCAGTAGTTCTAACTTATTTGAAGCACTCAAGATTCGATACTTCGGACCTATCGATGGACATAATATATCTCACTTAGTAGACACGTTGCGTGATCTACGGAATATACCCGGCCCCAAAATTCTTCACATCATTACTACTAAGGGAAAAGGATATGCCCTTGCTGAAAAAGATCAAACTAAATGGCATGCACCTGGTCTCTTTGATAAAGTAACGGGGGAGATCATGCAAAAAAAGAAGGAAGGACCTCAGGCTCCAAAATACCAAGACGTATTTGGTCATACCATGATTGAATTGGCTGAACAAAACGATAAGATTTTTGGAATTACGCCTGCGATGCCCTCTGGTTCGTCCCTAAAATTCATGATGGAAAAAATGCCACATCGAGCCTTTGATGTGGGCATTGCAGAACAACATGCTGTAACAGTGAGTGCGGGAATGGCTACACAAGGCATGCGCGTATTCTGTAATATTTACTCCTCCTTCATGCAACGAGCCTATGATTCTGTGGTTCATGATGTTGCTATACAAAAATTACCAGTGGTATTCTGTCTTGATCGTGCAGGAGTGGTGGGAGACGATGGCCCCACGCACCATGGTTGTTATGATATTGCGTACTTCCGTTGCATTCCTAATATGATCATCAGTGCCCCTATGAACGAAAGTGAATTGCGCAACTTGATGTTTACCGCACAATTGGAAAGCACAAAATATCCTTTTGTGATTCGTTATCCCAGAGGGGAAGGCGTGATGCCAGAATGGAAAACACCATTTAAAGCTATTGAAATCGGAACAGGTCGAAAACTCAAGGATGGAGAGGAAATTGCTTTACTCACCCTAGGACACCCCGGAAATTTTGCTGCGGCTGCTATTCGTGAATTGACCAGCGACGGTATTCGTCCGGCGCATTATGATATACGTTTTGTAAAACCACTGGACGAGGCCCTACTGCATGAAGTTTGTCAGCGCTATCCTAAATTAATCACGGTGGAAGATGGAACCGTAAAAGGAGGATTTGGGTCGGCTATACTAGAATTCATGGCAACACATGGTTATAAAAATGACTTGCGCATCCTGGGTATACCCGATCGCTTAGTAGAACATGGTACTCCTGCTGAGTTACACCGTGAATGCGGATACGATGCTGCGGCTATCATCACGGCCATTCGAGAAATGGCTGGTGTCGCCGTAAAAATTACTGAGTGATCTTTAGTTCAACGTGGGATCCACTTGATTGAGGGCGTTGGCCTCTGCCTCTACGGCTCCTTCCTCATCGTATTCAACAATAAAATTGTTCTTTCCTTCTCCAATGAGTATACGCAGGTAGTGCATCTGAATCAGCTCCAGCACAGATAAGAAGAGGAATATAGCGTGGACTCTGTTTTCGCAGGCCTCAAAAATCTTTTCAAAAGAAAGTGTCTTTTCAGTACGAGCAATTGACAACATCTGCTTTCTGCAGCCCTCCATGGTGTAATTGTATCGTACAACGGTGTGAACAGGTTTATTGATACGATCACTATATTTATGCATCACTTTTTCAAAGGCCTTCATCAATTTGAACAGCGTTACCTGTGTAATTTCGGTACCCTCACTGGCTTCCTCACCAATAGCAGACAATTCCCGTTGGATATTACCTCTTTTAACCAATAACAAACGCTGCGCTTCCATCTCTGCCATTTCCGCAGAAGCTTCCTTAAATCGTTTGTATTCCAAAATCTTGTTGACCAATTCTGCTCGTGGGTCAATTTCATTTCCTTGCTCATCCAGTTCTTTGCGTGGCAACAGCATCTTAGCCTTAATCCGCATCAGGGTAGAAATAAATAGGATGAACTCACTACTAAGCTCCACATTCAACTCCTCCTGCTGATGGATATACTCCAGGAAGTCGTTGGTAATACGAGCAATCGGTATGTTATAGATATCGAGTTCATCGCGCTCAATAAAAAACAATAAGAGATCAAAAGGACCCTCAAACTGCGGAAGTCGAATCTGATATGAATTATACTGCACGGGTAACTCTTTGCTGCCTTTTAGTCCGGCAATTCACAAATTTAGGGAAAGCGGTCTACTTGGTAATCTTTGAGGAGGCTTTCACAACCAGAAACAAGGCAAAAGCAACAATAACAAACTTGATTACAGCAGCAATAAACTTCCCATACTTAACGGGTCCCCAGGCTAGTTTATCCAGATCACCCACTTTAGCCGCCTCCATGGCCGGAGAAAGTAACAAAGGCGTAATCACATCATCAACCAGCGACGATACAATGGCGCCGAAAGCAGCACCAATAACAACAGCAACGGCAAGTTCTACCACATTACCTTTTAAAGCAAATTGCTTGAATTCGTTAAACAAACTCATAAAGTCATTTTTTTGTAAAACACTAAAAACTACCCTTCAAAATACAGAACTTTGCGCCCATGTCAAATAAATTTATAAGCTGGCTACTTTTTATTTTACTCTGTCTGATCTGGGGAAGTTCTTTCAAATTGATGAAGGATAGTACCGCTGCCCTTACAGGCTCCCAGATTGCTTCACTCCGCATCTTTGCAGCAGCATTGGTTTGTTTGCCCTATGCATTATTTCAGCTTAAGAAAATTGACACCAACCGGCTGTCACTGGTAGCCTTCAGTGCAGTCATTGGAAACTTATTACCTGCCTTTTTATTTGCCATTGCTCTTACCCGGATCGATGGTTCCCTAGGAGGAATTCTCAACTCCTTAACGCCCATTTGTGTAGTATTAATTGGAATACTGTTTTACGGAGAGCGTATTGCCGGACAAAAAATGATTGGCTTGCTGGTAGGTTTTACCGGACTGGTACTACTCACGCTGGTGCCGGTATTTACGGGCGAACGCGTGATCAGCTTTGACAATATGAGTTATTTATTACTACCTGTAGTTGCTACGCTTCTCTATGGCGTTAATGTAAATATGGTCAGCCATCGGTTGAAGGATATCAATCCAATTAACCTTGCAACAGTCTCTGTTGCTTTTATGATCATCCCCTCTTCTTTGTTGCTTTGGCAATTAGATTTTTTCTCGCTTGATTTTAGTAACCCTGCTAACCAGCAAGCAATTTGGGGAACAGCGGCATTAGGTGTATTGGGCAGTGCAGTGGCAACGGTATTATTTTATTCGCTGGTGCAACGTGCAGGTGGGCTTTTTGCCTCCTTGGTTACCTACGGAATTCCCTTTGTGGCATTATTCTGGGGCTTCCTGGATCATGAAGCCATTACCCCTCTTGAAATTGGATGCTTATTGCTGATTCTTGCAGGTGTTTACCTGGCAAATAGTAGTACGGCCCGTAAATAAGCGAACGAACTTACACGGACATAATTTCTTTCTCCTTGGCTGCTAAATGTGTTTCTACCTGGGTAATATGCTTGTCCGTTAATTGCTGAATGCCATTCTCCGCATCCTTGCACACATCTTCACTAAGTCCGTTTTTCTGTAATTTTTTTACTTGCTCGATAGCATCACGGCGAATATTTCGCACAGCTACCTTACAGTTTTCCCCTTCGCCCTGACATTTTTTTACTAACTCACGACGACGCTCCTCGGTAAGTGGGGGCATAAAAATTCGAATAAGCACCCCATCATTTTGCGGAGTTACCCCCATATTGGCACCAATGATAGCCTTTTCAATAGGCTGTACCATATTCTTTTCCCAGGGTTGAATACTCAGGGTGCGCGCATCCATCACGCTGATATTGGCAACCTGATTAATGGGAACCGGGGCACCATAATAATCTACCATCAAACCATCAAACATTTGAGGGTTGGCCTTTCCGGCGCGTATCTTGATCAGCTCTGCTTCCAGGTGACCGATTGCTTTTTTCATTTGATCCTGCGCATAGGCAGCGATCGATTGAACATCATCTAACATGATTACAAAATTATGAAGTTTTACACACTATTCCCCGATGCACAACGGAATGAAAAAAAGAAATTAGGTTTGCAAAAATCAACCCCATGGCCACCACTGCTGAATTAAAAAATATAGCCACACAAATTCGCCGAGACATTGTTCGCATGGTTCATGCGGTCAACAGTGGTCACCCGGGCGGTTCCCTGGGTTGTGCAGATTATTTCACGGCACTATATTTCAAAATAATGAAGCATCAGCCCTCCTTCAACATGGATGCAACAGAGGAGGATGTTTTTATTCTTTCTAATGGACATATCTCTCCTGTATTTTATTCAACGCTAGCGCGTGCGGGCTATTTTGACACCAAAGAACTGGCTACTTTTCGAAAAATAAATTCCCGTTTGCAAGGCCATCCAGCCACCCATGAACATTTACCGGGTATACGCATTGCATCGGGATCCTTAGGTCAGGGCTTGAGTGTAGCAGCAGGAGCTGCGCTGGCTAAAAAATTAAATGGTAAAAAGGATCTTGTTTTTTCATTGCATGGGGATGGCGAACTCAACGAAGGTCAAATCTGGGAAGCTGCACTTTTTGCAGCTCATCATAAAGTAGACAATCTTATTGCTACCATTGATTGGAATGGCCAACAAATTGATGGTCCTACAGATAAAGTGATGAACCTGGGAGATCTTGAAGCTAAGTTCCGTTCTTTTGACTGGACCGTTTTACAAATGGACGGTAATGATATGGACAGCACGGTTGCCACCTTGGAAAAAGCAAAATCAATGACGGGCCAAGGAAAACCCATCGTAATCCTCATGCGTACTGCTATGGGTAAAGGAGTTGACTTTATGGAAGGAACCCATGAGTGGCATGGCATTGCACCGAATGATGAACAACTAGCCAAAGCACTGGCTCAACTACCAGAAACATTGGGTGATTATTAATAAACCGATTCTCGTCTACATTTCTCGTAAGCTAATCTGATGTGTTGCTGCCCTGGCTGCAGGGATCCAGGAGGCAAATAATGCAATCACCAATACTGTTCCGGTAACCAGAAAGAAATCTTCTGCTTTTATCACAACGGGATAATAATCGATTAAAAAACTTCCTCCCTCGAGCGGAATCAAGTGATAGGTAAGTTGCAACCAGGCCAACCCATAAGCCAGTAGCATCCCTATACCACTTCCTAACATCGATAATAATAACCCCTCTGTTAAAAAAATTCTTCGGACCATATTCTTGTTGGCTCCCAAGGCTTGTAACACTTGTATATCTTTTTGTTTTTCCAATACCAGCATGGTGAGTGCGCCAATCATGGTGAAAGCTGCCACAATCAGAATAAGGGATAATACTCCATATACAATCCAACGCTCGGTGCGCATAACGCGATAGAGCGTTTTGTTCTGTTCATACCTGTCCTCGACTTTTACTTGGTTACTCATGATAGCTTGCAGTTGAGAACGAATGTCAGAGGCATTGGCTTTGGGATTTACTCGCAGCTCTACACTGCTCGCTTCTTCCGCAGTTAACCCTAACTGTTCCCGCATAAAATCAAGAGAAGTAATGGCGTACTGATCGTCAAAATCTTGCTGAATCAAAAAACTAGCCGCCGTTTGAGCCGTATCTACGCGAATGGATTCAGCCCAATCCACCTGCAATCCTTCTGTTTTTTTGGGTAAGTAAACGGTAATGGGTTCAAGATTGCGATCGGCCAATACAGAGAGGGCCGCTTCCACCCCAGCTCCCAGTACCAAGTAAGGACTTGTTGCTGTTCCTATCGCAAATTCCCCACTTACCAAATGCTGTGCAACTCCGCTAACTGATGTATACGAAGTATCCACTCCTTTGAGCGTAACCAATGCTTGATTTTCGCCGGCTTGCAACAAAGCTCTTTCTTCCACCACTAAAGAAACCGCCTCCACCCCTGCTATTTGTTGTAAAGATTTTAACTGAGCAGCAGTGAGTGTTAGAACTTTTCCCTGAGCGGGCATCAAGCGCCAATCGGGATAGAAAGAAGAATAAAGTGATTTAACCATTCCCTCGAATCCATTGAATACACTCAATACCAAGATGAGGGCAGCAGTACCCACGGCCATCGCAATCACTGAAATCCGCGCAATCCAATTAATAGCTTGGGTAGATTTAGGTGCTTTAAAATATCGCCAGGCAAATAATAAATGCATGAACGG
>SXGR01026896.1_pt1 | contig 26027 bp, 21 predicted proteins | sample 3174711 | NCBI WGS metagenome assembly SXGR01 (sample SAMN11356860, study PRJNA531348) | freshwater metagenome | isolation source: freshwater sample F1-60 | place: China: Fuxian Lake, Yuxi | collected 2017-12-25
GCTCTCCGCGAGGGTCATTGGTCTGCCTCCTTCTGCGTTTCCCGGCCAAGAGAAACAATGCGGAAGGATAGGCCAGCTGGCCCTCGTTTTGTTTCAGCCGTTACCGGCCTGAAAGTGCAAACACTAAATCGAAACTGGACAGCCTAGCGCTTTCGCCTGCGGTTGCACAGGCGACTACGGAGGCAGGGGTGTGATGTGAGTGAGCGACGCAATGTTCAGCTCGTGCAGGTTAATTTTCAGTACGGCCAGAATGTCTTCGTCCCGTACTCGGTTGGGTCCATTCAGGCCTATGCCGAGACCGTCCCCGAGGTCAAAAGCAACTTTCAGTTTGCAGACCTGATCTTCCTGAGAGCCGACCCTCGCCGCGTCGCGGCCGGAATGGACAGTCCGGCGGTTGTCGGCATTTCGTGCTACCTCTGGAATTGGGAGTACAACATCAGCCTGGCCAAGGCGGTCAGGGCCGCGCACCCTGACGCTCTCATCGTGTTCGGCGGCACCCACACGCCGAATGCCTCGCAGGGGTTCTTCGCCGAACATCCGTACGTGGACCTCCTCGTGCACCACGAAGGCGAGCTGGCCTTCGCCGATATCCTGATTGAGTCCCTGTCTGACCGGCCGGACTACACCAAGATTCCGGGATTGAGCGTCAGGGTTGAAGGCAACGCCACCCTCAAGACAACGCCCCGTGGAAGAATTGCCGTCGGGAGTCTGTTGCCCTCCCCCTATCTCGCTGGTGTCTTCGACTTCATGTTGGGACGGGGCTACCAGCTGAGCGTCAGCCAGGAAACCAACCGCGGATGCCCCTACGAATGCACCTTCTGTGATTGGGGGGGCGCGACCTATGCCAAGGTGATTCCCATCGATGAAGCTCGCATTCTGGCTGAGTTCGAGTGGTTCGGCCGGCACAAGGCCGAGTACCTCTTCAGCTGTGACGCCAACTACGGCATCCTGCCTCGGGATCTTCGCTTGACGGAGAAGATGGTCGAGGTGCGGGCAAGGCACGATGGCTTCCCCAGGAAGTTCCGCATGTGCACGGCGAAGAACAGCAACGACAAGATCTTCAGCATTACAAAGATTCTGGCCGACGCCGGAATGAACAAAGGTGCGACCCTGTCGTTCCAGTCGATGGACGACAACACGCTGGGGATCATCAAGCGGAAGAACATCAAGATCGACAAGTTCGATGAGCTGATGAACCGGTACCAGGAAGAGGGCATCGCCACCTACACTGAGCTCATCCTAGGCATGCCCGGCGAGACCTACGAGAGCGCGAAACGCGGCATGGATACCCTGCTGAACGGCCAAGCCGATACCGTCAATCTTTACGTCCATCCATGCACGAGGCTTCCTAATTCGGAAATGAACGAGCCTGGTTATGCTGCCGCTTACGGCATAAAGTCCGTTCGAATGCCGATACTGCTGGGACACTCTACCCCGGAACCTGAATCCCTGACTGAGTACAACGAAGTCATTGTTGAGACATCGGCCATGCCACGTGAGGATTGGCGGCAAACGTTCCTGTTCTCCTGGGCCATCCAGGGCTTCCACTGTCTGGGGTTGACCCAGCACATTGCCATCCTGTTCCACAAACACGGCGGCCTCAAGTACAGCACCTTCTATGAGAAATTCCTTGATTACTTCACGACCCATCGCGACACACTCGTGGGCGGTGAACTCGCGCTGACCATGGGTATTGTGACCGCCGCCCAGGAGGGCGGGCGGCTTGACCGTGTGCTTCCGAGATTCGGGCCGATCTACTGGCCCCTCGAGGAGGCCTCGTTCCTGAACCTCGTGGCCGACAAGGCGCGGTTCTACGACGAGGTGCGCAGCTTCATCGGCACACTGGCCGGGGAGATTGCCGGCACCGGCGGGGAAGTCATGAGTGCGGCGTTGCTGGACGATTTGATTCTCTACGAGTCGGCCCGCATGATCGACCCTCATAAGCCGCCGTCCGCCATCGAACTTCGCTACGATTTGCACGACTACTTCAGCCGGTTGCGAGATCCCGCGGTCAGTCTCCAGCGCTTGCCGACCCGGCTCCTGATTGACGGCGAGATCGATCTTCACGGGGACCTCGAGAAATACGCGCGCGAGATTCTGTGGTACGGCAGGAAGGGCGGAAAGTTCCACCGTCCAGTCGTCCCCACTGCACCACACTAGCCATCAGCGCGTGATCAGCGGCAATACTGTGCCAACTATCCCCAAACTCGTCGTGCACGTCATGGGCGGCCTGGGCAATCAGATGTTCCAGTACGCGGCGTCCCGGGCCATGGCGTTGCGTAGTGGCGCCGACCTCGTGCTGGATCCCTGGACCGGTTTTGTCAGAGACCGGATGTTCAAGCGTCGCTACGCACTGTCGGCATTTCCGATTCAGGGGCGCTCCGCAAGCAGGACCGAAGGCCTTCCATTCTGGAGTGAGCGTCTCAGGACCAAGTACCATCTACCGCCTCCACCGACCGTGTCGCAGCAGTGGTGGGGAGATTACGTGTGGGAGCCGGAGCAGAAGTTCTACGACGAAGTGGCCTCGCTTCGGCCGACCCGTTCGACGTGGCTCCATGGGCACTGGCAGAGCGAACGCTACTTTGAGGCGATTCGTGATCGGATCGCCGTGGAGCTGATGCCGCCGCCCTCCCGGCAGGAAAATGTCCAGGCGATGAGGACGCTCATGGCCGCCAACAACGCGGTGGCGATTGGTGTCAGACTGTTCGAGGAACTGCCCGGGGAGTCCAAGGCAGGGGTTGGCGGGCTGACGCAGCTGGATTTCTACCGGCGTGGGGCAGAGCAGATTGCGGGCGAGATCGCTGACCCGGTGTTCTTTGTCTTTTGTAGCATCCGGTCTGAGTCTCTCCGGCGGCTGGACCTGCCGGGCCCCGTCCATTTTGTCACTGGCGACGACGGCTTCCATACTGCCATTGATAGTTTATGGCTGTTGGCTGAATGCCGGTACCATGTTCTGGCCAATAGTTCATTCTTCTGGTGGGGGGCGTGGTTGGCCGAACGGCGCCACCGCGAGACTCGCATCATCGCCTCCGACCGTTTTCCCAATGCGAGCACCGTGCCGACTCGATGGCAGGTGGCCACCACCCTATGACCAAGCCTCATTGCCGCTACTCGATTCTGGTCCCGACCCATCAACGGGCTGCGCTCCTCAGGGGGACGTTGCGGGGCCTGCTCCTGCAAACGCACGACAGTTACGAGATCGTCGTCTCCAATAACTTCTCGCGTGACGACACAAGAGCAGTTCTTGCCGAATTTGCCAGCGAGACCCGGATCAAGATCCTTCATACCGACCGCAAGTTGTCGATGCCGGAGCACTGGGAGTTTGCGATGGAGTTCGTATCGGGTGAATTCGTCGTCGTGCTGGGCGATGACGATGGCATCAGGCCCGATTGCCTGAGGATTCTCGACCGCGTGATTGAGGCCACGCAGGCCAATCTCCTGAAATTCAAGACCGGACTGTACTACCACAACGACTGGGTGGACCAGAAACGTAACACCTTCGAGTTCGACACGCGCTGCTCCAACCGCTATTTCACCGTCGAGAAGCAGGTCGTGATTGAGGACTTCTGCGCGTTTCGGGACTACTCATTCTTTCCGAATTTGCTCCAGGCCTGTTTCAGCCAGGCGCTCTACCGCCAGGCCAAGCAGCGATGCGGCACGGTGTTTGTCGGCGCGCCTGACTGGAGCTGCCCGTTCTTGCTGCTGATGGACGAGCACGCGAAGTTGGTCTACGTCGATTCGACGCTCGGGTACGGCGGCCGATCGCAGATGAGCAACGCGGCGTACTACGAGAATGCCGAGAATGAATTTCGCAATCTTCGCCTTACCGACTTCATCAACGAACTAAGCGCCGACGTTCGGTTTCCTTACCACTCGCCGCAGATCACCACGCCTGGAAATTTCACCCCAGCCGCCTTCTCCTACGCCAAGCATTTCTACCCCGATGCGCTAGCCCGGTTTGAATTGGATCGGTTTGAACTGGCCAAGGTCATTCAGCAGGACATTGCGGAAGAAGCGGTGTCTGGGCGCCAAGCCTTCTGGACCGCGGCCGAACTCGCATCGTTCGACGAGTTCGTCAGGGCGTTGAGCCCACGGGAGCGCCGGGCGATTGCGGGAATGCCCGGGTACTCATCAGCCAGGGCCAGGTTCATGCTGCGCCTCAAACGACTGAAGCGGACGGTCGTGCGCCGGTTTCCTGGCTTGGTGACTCCCGCCGGTCCCGGCCTTGAAGTGTCCTCCCGATACCCCTTTAATGTCAGTATCAATATCGGTCAACTGGGCATCACAGCCGGCGACGAACTGATGAAGGCCTTCGATTCGCTCATCCGCGAAAGTGATCGCTCCGCAGCCGTCAAGGTCGAAGGGTTGCTCAAGGCTCGTCAGCTATCGCCCGCAGGGCAACTCGCATTGCCACTTGCGGCCAACTGAAGTGGGCGCCGTGCCAGCCCACCAGCGTCAGCCATGATTTCATTGAAACGCCTGAAACAAATGACACCAATTCGGGCCGCGTTGTGGCGAATTGGCTTGCTCTCCGACGAGACCCAGACGAGTGTCGCCGAGCGAGCTTGCATTGCCAAGCACGCCGCGACGTGCATGCGACTGGCCGAGATCGGCGTCTACAACGGAGTGACAACTGCCGTCATTCGCGGGGTCATGTCTCCCGAGGCAGTTTTTTGGGCCATTGATCCGTTCGAAGCCGGAAGGTTCGGATTCAACATCGACGAGTCAATTGCCCGGAGCAACGTCGAGAAGGTCGCCAACGGCCAGATTGAGTTCGTCAAGATGACCGGTGTGGCCGCGTCTCAGCACTGGCGGGAACACTTTGGGGAGTGTTCCCTTGATTTCCTGTTTGTCGATGCCGAGCATACCTGGGACGGAATCAAGGGCGACTGGGAGTCATGGTCCGGTCTGATCGCGGTCGGCGGGGTGGTGTGCCTTCACGACAGTCGTTCGACACCCGACCTTCCTTTGAGCCTCGATAGCGTCAGATTCACTCAGGAAGTGGTCTGGCAGGACCGCAGTTTTCAACTCATCGATGAAGTCGACTCCCTGAGCGCATTCAGGCGGATTGCGGCCTGTCAGGAAGCATAATTGAAGACCTGTGTCGTGATAGGCGGCGGCCGATGGGGCCGGATTCTGGCGGAGAAATTCTCCCGGCTTGGTTTCGCCGTACGCGTGGCCACTGAGTTTCCTAGCGAGAGCACCGACATCCGCCGGGCTGAGATTGCCGCCCTCGTACCGGCCCCGGCTCTAATCTACGTGGCGTCGCGGTCGACCGACCATGAGCGAGACTTCGAGGCAGCGGCTGGGCTCGGTATCCCGATCTGGGTAGAGAAGAATTTCAGCGTGATCTCGACGCCGCTCCGTGAGCGGTTTCTGTCCGGCGACAATGTTCTGTTCAACCAGCAGCTATTCAATACCTCCATCGACCAGCATGCGACGCTGTTGGCGAAGCGCAACAACTTCGTCATTGAGACTGAGGTCGATCGGCCGATCTGGACCCAGGTCGGCCTCTACGACTGGATTGGCCACGACCTCGCCTTGATCGCGCGCCTGCTGTGGCTCCGGGGCGTGTTGGATGCCAACGTGCGCTGCACGATTGAGTATTCTCCCGGGCGGTGCACGGCCCGAATTGCCCTTGCCGAAACCAGCTTCGTCGTCGTTCTCTTCGAGTCGAGTGTGCGGCGCCGAAGGGTCCTGCTGGGTGACGACGGGATCTTGTGGTCCGCTCGCGATGGAGTCCTTCGCCATGATCCCCATGGCCTCGTGAACACTGGACCGGTTGAGGAGGAGGACCTGCTGCGAAGTTCCCTGCAGGTGGCCTTGCGTACGTTCGTCGGGGATCAACGACGGCTGACGGCACTGTCGATGGCGCTCAACCTGGCCGTCTATCCGGAACTTCCGCAGTTGACCGGCGACCATCAGCGCTAGTGCCGCTTGTTCCGAGTGACGTGAGCCCGGCCCTTCGAGAAGCACGTTATTCGGACGCCAGTCCGATCGCTGCGCTGTTGCAAAGGAACGGAATCGCAGAAGCCAGTGCGCGGGACGACGATTGGTCGTTGCTCTGGCGTGAGAACCCGGTGGTCCGGGATCAGCCATCAGTGCCGATCGGTTGGGTGATTGATGATAACGGACGGATAATCGGATACCTGGGGAATGTCCCGCTCTATTACCACTATCAGGGCCGGCGGCTGACGGCCGCCGCCGCCCGCGGGTTGGCGGTCGATGAGGCGTACCGGTCGTGCAGTATGAAATTGGTCGCAGCGTTCTTTTCCCAGAAGAGTGTCGACCTGCTATTGAACACCACCGCCAATGCCGCCGCCGGTGCCGTGTTTCAGCTCTGCAAGGCTAAGAAGGTGCACCAGCCGGGCGCCGACGTGGCGCTGTTCTGGATTTTGGATCCGCGCGCGGTGGCCCAATCCGTACTCCGCAAGCGTGGTCACGGCGACCAGGTGAGCCGGATCGCCGGCCCCCTGTTCGGGCTGGGCTTGGCCATCGAAGGCCGGTGGCGCCGGCGCGGTCCGCCGCCAAGGGGCCGGGGTATCGAAGTCACCGTGTCGGCCCCTGGCGACCTTGACGCCGCGTTCGACGACTGGTGGCAACGTGCCCTGCACGAGCGTCCGGATTGCCTGCTGGCCGACCGCTCGCGATCGGCGATGCGTTGGCACTTCAGCCGCGGCGGCGTCGCGGTCCGTGAGGCGAAGGTCGTTTGCGCGTTTCGGGCCGGCGTCATGGTTGGCCACGCCGTGATTACCCGCGAGGACGCCATCGAGATCGGACTCCGACGCACCCGCATTGTCGACCTGCTCGCCGAGCAGGACGACGCCGCCGTGCTGAACACGTTGCTGCACGCGGCAACCGACCACGCTCGGATATCCGGTAGCGACGTCCTCGAGTTGATCGGGTTCCCTGCGGTGATTCGGGCCCGCATGACCGCAGGGAACCCACATTCCCGGCCGTTCCCGGCGTGGCCCTACTGGTACCGAGCCTTCGCTCCTGGCTTGCAGTCAGAGCTGGCGAGTGAAGGCGCGTGGTACGCCAGCTCGTATGATGGCGACGCAAGTGTCTAGGGACAGCGATGTCTGGGACTGAACCATTCGCCTGGCAGGTCGGCGACGTGCGAGCGCTGACGCACACGTTCGCCGTCGAGGAGATCCGCGCCTTTGCGCAATTGACTGGCGACACCAATCCCCTCCACGTCGACGCGACGGTTGCCAATCGCAGCGTAGCCGGCGGGCAGGTGGTTCACGGCATGCTCGCGGCCTCGTTCGTCTCGACCCTGATCGGGGTGCACCTCCCCGGTCAAGGCGCGTTGTGGCAGTCGTTCGAGGTCAACTGGCGCAAGATGGTTCGCATTGGTGACACGCTGCGATTCGAAGCTCGGGTGACGGCAGTCCAGGCAGCCACGCGCACCCTCGACCTGCAGATTTCTGGCGTGAATGCGGCATCCGGCGAGGTGCACCTTGAAGGAAAAGCGAGGGTTATGATGACCGGAGAGCCGCCGAGTGAACGCGCGACCTCCCTGAATGGGAAACGGGTGCTGGTGACCGGCGCCAGCGGCGAAGTTGGCGCGCAGATCAGCCGGACCCTCGTCGATTCGGGATGTCAGATCGTGGCTTGGGGGCGCGATGCCGCTAAGCTCGACGCACTCGAGCGCGAACTCGGGGCCGGCGTCGCCTCTGTCCAGATCGTGGACCTGCTGGACGAGTCGCAGATTGACGCTGCCCTGGATCGGCTCGAGTCGCAGGCTGCCATTGACGGGTTGGTGCACGCTGCGGCGGCCCCGCTGCAGTTGGCGGATGTCCAGGACCGCGCTACCCGCCAGCACCTGCGCGATCACTGGCAGGTGGAGGTCTTGGCCTTGCACCAGGTGTCGCAGCGACTGATCACCCGGATGCCCGCGGGCGGATTCGTGATCGCGCTGCTGACCCAAGCCGTGATCGATGCCCCGCCGACCCGGATGTCCGCGTATGTCGCCGCCAAGATGGGCGCCTTGGGACTGATCCGGTCCCTGGCGGTTGAACTCGGTCCCAGGGGATTGCGATGCAATGCGGTTTCGCCTGGCCTAATGCAGACACCATACGTCCGCGACATGTCTGTGCGGGCGAAACAGATTGAAGCGGCCACCAACCCTCTGCGGCGGCTCTGCACGGTCGAGGACGTCGCTCGTGCCGTCACCTTCCTTGCCGGCCCCGAATCCGCGTACCTGAACGGCGTCAACCTGCCGGTCACCGGTGGCGCGAGAATGCCGTAGTGAGCCGGTCGGTTACGCTCGACCTACCGCGGCACTGGCCAGCGACCGTGGCTGAGGCGGTGAGGACAGCCGGCGAAGCAGGTGGCGCCGGCGCCGTCCGTCGGGCATTGGGGGCGATCCGAGCCCTGCCCGACGAGGCACAGGGGCCGCCGTTCCGGCTCGGGGTTTGTCGCACCTTTACGATCGAGCCTCAGCTCGACGCCATCACGCTGGCGCTGGCCACCATCCCGTGCCGGCCAGTGATTACGGTCGGCGATCTCGAGAACATCGAGCAGGTCCTGCTCGATCCATCGTCGGCGCTGGCCGCCGGTTGCGACGCGGTCCTGGTTCTCTGGCGGCTCGAGGATCTGCACCCCCGGCTGGTCTACGAGTACGAGCTCATGAGCGCTAACGAGCGCGAGCAGGCAACGTCGGATCTCGTGGCGCGCATCGACCGGCTGTGCCAGGGCTACCTCACGCACGGTTCGACGCCGCTCTTTCTCAGCACTCTTCCTGAGTGGCTGGCCTCGGGCGCCGCCAGTCGCGATGTTTACACGTCGCACGCGCCCCGCCTGGCGATTTTGAGAATCAACCAGGCCTTGCTCGAGTGGAGCAGCCGCCACCCGCTGATCCATGTCTTCGACTTCTCGGGCTGGGCGGCGCGCGAGGGTGGCAACGGGTTCGACCTGAAGATGGATCTATATGCGCGGCAACCGATCGCGAATCGGGCGCTGTGGTCATTCTCGGTTGCGCTGGCGGAGGGCCTTGCCCCCCTCCTGCGGCCTCCGGCCAAGGTCTTGGCGATCGACCTCGATAACGTCCTGTGGGGGGGGATCCTCGGCGAGGACGGCATCGACGGCCTCAAGATCGGCCACGACTTTCCGGGGAGCATCTACTGGCGCATCCAGCAACACTGTCTCGCGCTCAAGCAACGCGGCACGCTGCTGGTCTTGCTGAGCAAGAACAACCTCCCGGATGTGGAAGCGGCATTCGCGAGCTTGCTGCCAATGCCGCTGAGCCTCGCCGATTTCGTGGCGACCCGCGTGAACTGGAGCCGCAAGAGCGACAACTTGGAGGAAGTTGCCCTTCAGCTCAAACTGGGCCTCGACAGTTTCGTGTTCGTTGACGACCAGCCTTTCGAGCGTGAAGAGGTGGGCTTTCGCCTGCCTGCCGTGCACGTGCTGCCGGCGAGCAAAGACCCCGTTCAGACTCTTCAGGCGTTGGCCACCTGCCGACGGTTCGATACCTATCGCGTCAGCAACGAAGACCGTCAGCGCAGCGCCGACTACGATGCGCAAGCCCGGCGCAGCGAGCTGGAGGCGGGCAGTGAATCCGGGCCGGGTTTCCTCCATACGCTGGGTCTGCGTGCGCGGATCATGCGGGTCACCGACGCCCTAGTGCCACGGGCGGTGCAGATGCTCGCCAAGACCAACCAGTTCAACGCGACGACGCGGCGCCACTCCGAAGCTCAAGTCCGACGGATGATCGCTGACCCCGCCAATCACCTGCTGGCGCTCTCTTTAAGCGATCGTTTTGGCGACCAAGGGGTCGTCGCGCTGGCGATTGCCCTGATGGATTACGACAAACGAGCTATGATGGTCGACAGCTTCCTGTTGAGTTGCCGGGCGATCGGTCGTGGCGCGGAAGATGCGTTGTGGTCGGCGCTCCTGTTTCAGGCTTCGGCCGGCCCTTGCCCGATCGTCCGCTCGGAATACATTCGCACCGCGAAGAACGGTCAAGTTGCCGCCTTGTTCACCAGGTTCGGAATGAGCCGACTGGGCCACTCCTCGGACCAGCACGCCATCTTCGAGCTGGTCTTGCCGGCATCGTTTCCGTCGCCTCCGTGGATAGCCGTGACCGACGACACCCGCTAAATGACGAACCAGCAGAAACTACTTCAGGCTCTGGCCGACGGATTGAACACCGACACTGCAACCCTGAATGACGACTCGTCTCCGGATACCACACCGGGATGGGATTCGATGGCGATGGTTGGCGTAGTCGCCGAACTGGAGCGTGTCTTCGGCGTGCAGTTCGATATTCTCGAGATCGCGGACTTTCGCAGCGTGGCGATCATCAAGAGCATCCTGATTGAGAAGGGCATACCGTTCTGATTCCCCTCCACCACCGCGTGTTGTCCTGGTCGCACCAACCGGTGCGCCTCGCTGGCCAGGTCGGGCGGGCCCTGGGCGTCTCGGCTTGTAACCGCTTGCGAGTTCTGCTGTACCACGACATCGCACCTGAGGCGCGCGGCCGTTTCGAGGCACAACTGCGTTGGCTGCAGCGAACCTGGACCTTTGTCTCGCCAGAACGGTTTGCCGCCATGGTGACGGGAGCCGAGCCGGTTGTGGGCTCCTGCCTACTGTTGACCTTTGACGATGGCTTCGCCTCCAATCGCGTCGCCGCCGAACAGGTGCTCGCGCCATTGAAGATTCAGGCCATTTTCTTTGTGGTCACAGCGTTCGTCGAGGTCGAAGATCACGAGGCGGCCCGGCAGTTTGTTGTGGACCACATCGAACCCGGTCGGAGCATTGATGACTTGCCGAAGCATGTCTCAAACATGCGCTGGGTGGATCTCGAAGCCCTGCTCGAGCAAGGCCATCTCATTGGGTGCCACACGCAGACGCACGCGCGGTTGTCAGCGATTACCGCCCCAGCCGATCTCGAACACGAGACGCTTGGGAGCGCCGCCATACTGGCCGCGCGGCTGGGAGTCCCGATCGATCATTTTGCGTACACGTTTGGCGACTTGGCGAGCTTCAGCGAGCAAGCGCTGGCGACCGTGCGCCGACGTTTCCGCTTCGTCTACTCGGGCCTTCGCGGTGACAACGCCGGTGGCGTCTCGCCCCTCGCCTTGCGCCGCGATGCCGTGCGGGCAGAGGAACCGCTTGCGTTGCTGGGCGCGTTCGTCGAGGGGGTGGCGGACTTTCATTACGCCCGGGCCCGCGCGCAACTGGATGCGTGGGCCGACACCCAACCTCACAGCGCGGGTAACGCCCAAGGTGCCCGCTGATCGAGTCGCTGCTGACCATGGCCGCTGGGGCACCTGAGGTATCCGTGGTCATGCCGTGCTTCAATGGCGCGCGGTGGATTGCCGCCGCCATCGAGAGCGTGCTCGCCCAGACATTCCAGAATTTCGAGTTGGTCCTGGTGGACGACGGTTCGACGGATGCCACTGTGTCGATCATCCGGCGCTATGGCGAACTGGATCGGAGGGTTGTGGTCGTCGAACAACCTCATACTGACGTCAGCGATTCTCTCAACGTCGGACTCGCGCGGGCGCGCGGGGCCTGGGTGGCGCGGCTCGATCAGGACGATCTCTGCGCGCCGACCCGCCTGTCGGAACAGATGGCTTTTGTCGAGCAACACCCGGGCGTCGTCTTCGTCGGTAGCGCATTCGTCAGGCTGGATGAGAACGACCGCGTGGTCAACACCCACTGGTTCCCCTCTACGCACGACAAGCTGATGATCAACCTCGAGCGCATGAAGGGTTTCTGTCCCCACTCCACGGCGCTGTTCCAGAGGGACTTGGCGATGCAGGTCGGCGGCTACAGGTTCTGCGTCAACAACGCCAACGACCACGACCTCTGGCTGCGCTTGTCAGCGCATGGCCGACTGGCGTGCTTGCCGGTTCCGCTCGTGCAGTGCCGGGGCCATTCGGGCCAGATGTCGCACGACGGCGGAGGTGACCCGCAGCTGATCGAAGGCGTGGCGGGAGGGACCGCCCACTTTGTCCGGAAGCTCGGATGCCCGGATCCGTTGATCGATGGTCCTGACAGCCGCGTGGCGGAGTTCCTTGATTTCGTGCGGGACGGCGTTCGTCAGTCGCGCCTGATCGAAGGGCGTGCCGCGTGGGGGCGGGCGAGAGCCGAGTTTCTCAAGCGGCGGAACCGGCTGATTGGCGCTGCGGTGTTTCTGGGCATGCTGGTGCGATCCGGCTGGGCGACGAGGCTGCTGTGGGAGAAGTTCTACGGCTTTTCCCTGCCTCGCCGGCTGGCACGCACGTGGACGCGAAAGACTCAATCATGTGCGGCATCGTCGGAATAGCCTCGCAACAGCCGGTCGCGGAACGGCAATCGTTGCTCGTTGCTCGCGAGGCGATGCGCCACCGCGGTCCCGATGACGCCGGTGAATGGTGGGCTGCGGATGGCCAGGTGGGCCTGGCCCACCGTCGTTTGGCGATCATTGACCTGACCCCGTCAGGGCACCAGCCGATGGCCGACCAGACGGGAGCGTTGGTGGTCGTCTTCAACGGTGAAATCTACAACTACCAGGATCTCCGCGCCGAACTGGCCGGTAAGGGCCATACCTTCCGCACCGCCAGCGACACCGAGGTCGTCCTCGCGGCCTATCGTGAATGGGGCTTCGCCTGCCTCGATCGCTTCAATGGCATGTTCGCGTTCGCCTTGTTTGACGCCGCCAGGCGACGAGTGTTCCTGGCAAGGGATCGCGCCGGCGAGAAACCGCTCTTCTATTCGATTGTTGGCGGCAGCTTGCGGTTCGCCTCGGAACTCAAGGCGCTGATGGTGGCACCGGGGTTTTCGCGGACGGTCGATCGCGAGGCGTTCGACTGCTACCTGGCCATGGGGAGCGTGCCGGGCGACCGCTGCATCCTGAGCGGCGTGAAAAAGCTCCCGCCGGCTCACGCACTGAGTTTTAGCATCGACAGCGGCGCAGCCACCGTCTGGCGGTACTGGCACCTGCCGGAGCATCGTCCGGTGGCTGCGGTCGACGAGCCGGGATTGTTGGCAGAACTCGAGGCGTTGCTGGAAGACGCCGTTCGGCGACAACTGGTTGCGGACGTGCCGGTCGGCCTGCTGCTGAGCGGCGGTGTCGATTCGAGTTTGATCACGGCAATGGCCGTGAGGGCGACGCCCCGGGTCAAGACGTTTACAATCCGATTCCCCGGCTACCGCGAATACGATGAAACTGCTCACGCGCGATTGATCGCGCACCACTTTGGCACGGAGCATGTCGAGCTGGAAGCTGCGGAGTCGAGCGTTGACCTGGTGCCGCGGTTGGCCCGTCAGTTCGATGAACCGATGGCCGACACCTCGATGATCCCCACGTTCCTGGTCAGCGAGCTGATTCGCCAGCATTGCACCGTAGCGCTGGCCGGGGATGGCGGCGACGAACTGTTTGGCGGGTATCCGCACTACAGCCGACTCCTGTGGACGCGCCAACGACTGGCGATGGTTCCAGGCATCGTACGCCAGCCGGTCGCCTGGGCCGCCGGCGAGTGGCTCCCGGTCGGGTTCAAGGGCCGGAACTGGCTGCAGGCCCTTGGCGTGGATCTCCAGCGCGGGCTCCCGTCGGTCGGCGCCGTGTTTGATCGCCCGGCGCGGAGGCGATTGATGACGGCGGACTTGCAGTGGCCACTGGTAGCCGAGGCGATTCGCGAACAGCGGGTGCCGGACACCGGCGACCTGTTGCAGCGGGCGACGAGCATGGATTTCTCCAGTTACCTTGCGGAAGACCTGCTGGTCAAGGTCGACCGAGCCAGCATGTTGAACTCACTGGAAGTGCGCGCGCCCCTGCTCGACTACCGGATCATCGAGTTCGCCTTCGGCAAGGTGCCGTCCCACTTGCGGGCAACCGCGTCCAGCCGCAAGGTGTTGTTGAAGAAGCTGTGTGCGCGGCTGTTACCGCCTGAATTCGACCAGCAGCGCAAGCAGGGGTTCAGTCTTCCGCTGGCGCATTGGCTGCGGGGCGGCCCATGGTATGAGCTTTTTCACGATACGCTGATGGGATCGAGCGAGCGATGGTTCGACCGACCTTTCGTCAAGGGCCTTCTCGACGCGCAGAAGGCGGGCCGTGCCAACAGCGAGCGGCTCTTTGCTTTGGTGCTGTTTGAACTGTGGCGGCGCCAATATCACGTCTCTTTCTCCTGAAGGACTGCCATTGCAGATCGAATTACTGGAACTCCTGCGCTGCCCGCAGACCGGCGAGACGCTGGAACTCCAGTCACCCGAATACGTCAACGGGCGGGTTCGTGCCGGATGGCTGGTCGCCACGGGCAGCGGCCGCCGCTATCCCATTCGCGACTTCATCCCGCGTTTCGTTCCCGACTCGAACTATGCGGACAACTTCGGCATGCAGTGGAACCTGTTCCGGCAAACGCAGTTGGACAGCCATTCAGGGCAATCGATATCACGCGATCGCTTCTGGAAGGCGACCGGCTGGGACCCGCAGGCCATGGCGGGACGGTGGGTGCTCGACTGCGGGTGCGGCGCAGGGCGTTTCGCCGAGATCGCGCTCGGTGCGGGAGCCAAGGTCATTGCCCTGGATTACTCGAGTGCGGTCGATGCCTGTTATGCCAACTTGAAGGACCACCCAGGCCTGCACGTGGTGCAAGGCGACATCTACGCCTTGCCATTCGCGAAGGGCTTCTTTCCATTCGTCTACTCGCTCGGCGTCCTGCAGCACACTCCCGACGTCGCCAAGGCTTTTGCAGCCCTGCCACCGATGGTCGTGTCCGGCGGGTCGCTGTGCGTGGATTTTTACCAGCGATCGTGGAAGACGTGGCTGTGGCCCAAGTACTGGCTGCGTCCAATCACGCGGCGAATGGCGCAGCCTCGCCTGTTCGAGCTGCTACAGCGATGGGTGCCCACCCTGCTGTCGATCTCGATGGTCGTGCAACGCATTCCGTGGGTGGGCTCGCTGGCCAAGCACTTTGTGCCGGTGGCCAACTATCACGGCATTCACCCGTTGTCGCCGACGCAGCTGCAGGAATGGGCGCTGCTCGATACCTTCGACATGTTTGCGCCGCAGTACGACAATCCCCAGACGCCAGCCGTCGTCCAGCAACTACTCGATGCCGCCGGCCTCCGCGATACCCGAGTGCTCAAGGCGGGTCACCTGGTGGGACGAGGTCGGAAGGCGTGAGACACGTCGGGATTGATGCCTCGAATTTGCGAGTGGGCGGCGGCGTCACGCACCTGGTCGAGTTGCTGCGAGCGGCCCGGCCACAAGCCCACTCTTTCGATCGGGTTACGGTCTGGGGCAGTGCCCGCACACTCGAACGGATTGAGGAACGCCCGTGGCTGTGTCGGGTGCACGATCCGATGCTCGAGCGACCCCTGGCCTACCGAGTCTATTGGCAGCGATTCCGCCTCGCCCGCCTCGCCCGTGCCGCCGCCTGCAATGTGCTCTTTGTTCCGGGTGGTTCCGATGCCAGCGGCTTCCGGCCGGTGATCACCATGAGCCGCAACTTGCTGCCGTTCGAGTGGCGAGAGGCGCGGCGCTACGGTTTCAGCTGGCTGACCCTGAAGAACGTACTGCTTCGCGCCAGCCAAACGCGCACATTTCGCTCCGCCGATGGATTGATCCTGTTAACGCAGTATTCACGCGATGTGATCATGAAAGCGATCGGCGCCAGCCGGGGGCAGGTCACCGTGATTGCCCACGGGGTCGACGGACAGTTTCGTTGTCAACCACGCCCCCAGAAGGATCTCGTTGAATACTCGACGCAGCGCCCGTTTCGATTGCTGTACGTGTCCATCGTGGATGCGTACAAACACCAGTGGCATGTCGCGGATGCCGTGGCGCAACTGCGGGCGGGTGGCACGCCGGTGGTCCTGGATCTGGTTGGACCGGCGTACGGACCAGCATTGGCGCGGTTGAAGCAGACACTGCGGCGGCTGGACCCGGATGCTAGATTTCTACGCTATTTAGGGGCGGTACCTCATGCTCAGCTGCCTGAGCTGTACCGCGCTGCCGATCTCAATCTGTTTGCCTCCAGTTGCGAAAACATGCCGAACATCTTGCTTGAGGGCATGGCGTCCGGCCTCCCGATCGCTTGTTCAAACCGCGGGCCGATGCCAGAGGTGCTCGGTGCGGGTGGTGTCTATTTCGACCCTGAACAGCCGTGCCAAATTGCGGCGGCCGTGCGCTTGTTGATCGAATCGGCGGCGCTCAGGTCGGCTGTCGCACAGGCGGCTTCTGAGCGCGCGCAGCAGTTTTCGTGGGCGCGTTGCGCCGACGAGACATTCCAGTTCCTGGCGACCGTTGCTGCGGGCGCATGCCAACGCGACAGACTGCATGAGATGACGACGTCATGAGCGGTGATTACACTCAAGCGGGACTTGCCTTCAAGATCCACAAGACGTTGCGCTACGCACGGCTCTTTGGCGTGTGGAGGACTCTCGCGAAGGTCAAAGGCCAGTATCATGTCAAGGCAACGACTGCATTCGATGGGCCGAGATGGGTGAATCCCGCGTGCCGGCGCCCAGAGGCGCCCAGCCGTCACGTCGCGCTCATAGGTTGCGGCAATTACGCATTTTCCAACATTGCCTACTACCTCGCCAAGCGCGACCGTGGGTTCCTCCGCTCGACCTTCGATCCGCACCTGGGCCGAGCGCGATCACTGTGCGCCGCTTACGGCGGCGCGATTGCCGTCGCCGACTGGCGGGAGATCCTGACCGATCGCCAAGTAAAGATCGTCTTCATCGCATCCAATCATGCGTCTCATGCGGAGTATGCGATTGCCTGCCTTGAAGCCGGCAAGCATGTCCACATCGAGAAACCGCATGTCGTGACACGGTCGCAGCTCGATCGACTCGTCACGGCGATGCGCCAATATCCCGAGTCGAAGGTCTTTTTGGGTTTCAATCGGCCTCGCAGCCCGTTGTTCACGCATCTCCGCCGATTCCTCAGTGCCGAATCGGGTCCATTGATGATCAACTGGTTCATCGCGGGTCACGAGATTCCTGAGGGGCATTGGTACTTCGACGACGCAGAAGGTGGTCGCGTGCTCGGCAATCTGTGTCACTGGACGGACCTGACCCTACACTTGGTCGGGTTCGCGGCGGCGTTTCCCTGCCGGATCGTTCCGGCGACTCCCGCCGGAGCCAAGTCTGACTTTGTCGTCTCGGTGATGTTCGCCGACAGCTCCTGTGCGACGCTCACCTTTTCGGCGAAGGGTAACACCTTCGAAGGCGTGCGAGAAGTGCTCAATCTTCACAAGGGTAACCTGCTGGCCAACGTCTCGGACTTCCAGACACTATCGGCCGACGTCGTTGCGCGCAAGCACTGGATTCGATTGCGTCACCGTGACCATGGACACGAGGCCAATATTCTCCACTCGGCGTCTGGGGCAACGGAGGGCGGCCCCGCAGGCGAGAATGTGACCACCGTGTCAGCAACCGCCCGCTTCTTCCTGGCTTTTCGTCAAGCCATCGAGGGCGGTGTTCCGGTTGAACTGTCCCGCGATGTACTGACGGGGGCTTCCGAATGAGGCAGATCCTGCAATCGTTGAGGACCGGTGCCACCACGATCACGGAGGTGCCGTGTCCGGCGGTTGCCCGTGGCCACGTGCTGGTCCGGTCGGCTCATACGCTGGTCTCAGCGGGTACCGAGCGCATGTTGATCGAGTTCGGCCAGGCCGGCTGGATCGACAAGGCTCGCCAGCAGCCCGACCGGGTGCGCATGGTCCTGGACAAGATTCGAACGGACGGCCTGATGCCGACCATCGAGAGCGTACTCAACAAGCTCGATCAGCCGCTGCCCATGGGCTACTGCAACGTCGGGGTGGTTCTCGACGTTGGCTCCGGCGTGTCGGGCATCGTCGCGGGCGACCGTGTTGCGTCCAATGGCAAGCACGCCGAGGCTGTCAGCGTGCCGATCAACCTCTGCGCCAAGGTCCCGGCCAGGGTCAGCGACGAGGAAGCGGCGTTTACAGTCATCGGCGCCGTCGCCTTGCAGGGCATCCGGTTGATCGCACCTGGGCTGGGCGAGTCGGTCATGGTCACCGGGCTCGGCCTGATTGGCTTGGTAACCGTGCAACTGCTCAAGGCGCACGGCTGCCGTGTCCTCGGCCTCGACTTCGATCCCGCCAAGCTGGCGTTGGCCAGGCAGTTTGGCGCCGAGGTGGTGAATCTTGGTGCGAGCGAAGACCCAGTGCTCGCCGCCAACGCCTTCTCTCGCGGCCGCGGCATCGACGCGGTGATCATCACTGCCTCAACGCGAAGCAGTGAACCCGTCCACCAAGCAGCAGTGGTGTCGCGCAAGCGAGGACGCATCGTGCTGGTTGGGGTCACTGGACTCGAGTTATCGCGGGCCGACTTCTTCGAGAAGGAGTTGACGTTCCAGGTGTCGTGCTCCTATGGCCCCGGTCGTTACGACGCCAACTACGAAGAGAAGGGGATCGATTACCCCGCCGGTTTCGTCCGTTGGACGGAGCAACGGAACTTCGAGGCGGTTCTCGACATGATGGCGGACGGGCGGCTGGATGTGAAGCCGCTCATCTCGCATCGATTCGCCATTGCCGACGCTCAGCAAGCCTATGCCTTGGTTGGCGGCACGGAGCCGTCACTCGGCATCCTGCTGCAGTACCCCAGCGCGGCCGAGAAGCCGGAGTCCGTGCTGCGCCAAGCCACCGTTGTCCTTGATGCCAAGCCGGCGACGGCATCGCCCAGCTCGAAACGACCGGCGGTAGCCTTTATCGGCGCCGGTAACTACGCGACGGCGGTGCTGATTCCGGCGTTCGCCGCTGCGGGCGCCTCCCTTAAGACGGTGGCATCGACCGGTGGCATCCGAGGTGTCCATGCCGGGCGAAAGTTCGGCTTTGCCCAAGCTACTACCGATACGGACAGCATCTTTGCCGATTCGGACGTGGATACCGTGGTCATTACCACGCGTCACGACAGTCACGCGGATCTCGTCTGCCAGGCGCTCCGCGCGAAGAAACACGTCTTTGTCGAAAAGCCGTTGGCCTTGACCGTCGCCCAACTGGCGCAGATTGAGCATGCCTACGCAGAATCTGGCACATCGGGCCGGCGCCCGGAGTTGATGGTAGGTTTCAACCGCCGTTTCGCGCCTCAAGCTCGCAAGATGAAGGCATTGCTGTCGACTATTAATGATCCGAAGGTCTTCGTAATGACGGTGAATGCCGGGGCCATCGCCGCTGACCACTGGACGCAGGATCCAATAGTGGGAGGGGGCCGAATCATTGGCGAGGCGTGCCACTTCATCGATCTGCTCAGGTTCTTCACGGGTTCGCAGATCAGCGGCTACGATGCTTTATCGATTGGCAAGGCTCCCGGAGTATCTGTCGTCGAGGATAAAGCGAGCATTAGACTCCGGTTTGCGGATGGCTCGATCGGGACCATCCATTACGTCGCCAATGGGCACAAGTCGTTTCCGAAAGAGCGCGTGGAGGTTTTTGCCGGCGGACGCGTCCTGCAGTTGGACAACTTCCGTTCGCTGAGAGGGTTTGGCTGGCCGGGCTTTCGCTCGATGAACCTTTGGCGGCAGGACAAGGGCCAAAAATCCTGCGCGGCCGCCTTCGTCCAGGCGGTTGCGCAGGCTGGCATCGCCCCGATTCCTTTTGAGGAACTCGTGGAAGTCAGCCGCGTGACCATCGACGTGGCGGACCAGCTGCGATGAGCCGGCTGAGGATCTTTCATGTCGTCGGGGCTCGCCCGAACTTCATGAAGGCCGCACCTGTGATCGGGGCGCTCGCACGCCGTGATGGTGTCGAGCAGGTTCTGGTGCACACCGGGCAGCACTACGCGGCAAACATGTCTGACGCGTTCTTCCAGCAACTCGGACTCCCCGACCCGGACATCAACCTTGAAGTCGGCTCAGGTACCCATGCGGTGCAGACGAGCCAGGTCATGATGCGGATCGAAGAACACCTCATCGTTCGTGATCCAGACCTGCTGGTCGTCTACGGGGATGTCAACTCGACCGTCGCGGCGGCGATGGCCGCAGCCAAGCTGCAGATCCCGGTCGCACACGTTGAGGCGGGGTTGCGATCTGGCGACCGGTCGATGCCGGAGGAGATCAATCGTATCGTGACCGATCGGCTCGCCCGGCTCTTGTTCACGCCCTCACCGGATGGTGACGCGAACCTGATCGCGGAGGGTGTCGACCCAGCCTGGATTCACCGTGTCGGCAACGTGATGATCGACTCCTTGGTGCGCCTCCTGCCGCTCACCGATCCGGCATCGGTACTCGGTCCGCTGGGCATTGCCGCTGGTGCGCCATTCGTGCTGGTGACACTCCACCGGCCATCCAATGTGGATGATCCGCCGATGCTCGAACGCCTGTTTAGGGCGTTCCGAGCGCTGGCCCAGCGTGCCCCGGTGCTGTTTCCGGTGCATCCACGGACCCGGGCCCGTCTGGAAGGCGAGCGCTGGGCGCTCCCCGGCCTGCACTTGCTGGAGCCGCTGAGCTACCTCGAGTTTATTGGGTTGGAGCGCGACGCGTCGTTGGTTGTGACCGATTCCGGCGGAGTACAGGAAGAAACCGCCTACTTGGGTGTGCCTTGCCTGACGGTCCGCGAGAACACCGAGCGCCCCGTCACGATCGAGGCTGGGACGAACCGCCTGGTGGGGCGCGACACCGACCGGTTGTTGCGCGAGGCACTGGACATTCTCGACACTACGCGTCGCCAGCCCAAGCGAGTTCCTTCCCTGTGGGACGGCTTGGCGAGCGAGCGCATTGCCGATGTCATCGTGGCCCGCCGCTGGCGCGGTCCGGCATGACCACGTGATCGCTCGATATTGGCGCACGCTGCGCCACCTGCGACCCCGGCAAGTGTTGGCCAGGATTCGGCTAAGGCTGGCAGCACGGACGCGCCGGTTCTGGCCTGCTGCCGCGGTGCGCGTCTACGAGCGCCGCATGTCAGCCAGCGGCCTGCACCTGCGTTCCAACCTCCTTGGCCTCGCCGGTTCTGGCGCGGCCCTTCGCCATCGACATTCCGTGCCTGCCCATCGGGGCGCCGCGAGCGCACCGGTCGCGGCGATCGCCCGCGGACACTTCGATTTCCTCAATGACTCGGGCGAACTGGGCTGGCCGCCGGATTGGGCGGCCGCATCGAAACCGCAGTTGTGGCGCTACCACCTCCACTATTTCGAGTACCTGGTCCACCTGTCGCTCAGCCCGGAAGTGCCCAGTTCACTAATGCGCGAACTGATGGAAGACTGGGTCGACTCGAACCCCGTGCATGGCTTGGGGGCGACGAGGGACGCCTGGCACCCTTACGTCGTCTCGCTCCGGCTGGTGAACTGGATGCTCGCCTTGTCCGCCATGGGCGGTGCCGACGCGATCTCGCCCACCGTTAATCGTAGCCTCGTCACCCATGCCTTGTTCCTCGAGAGAAATCTCGAAACCGATGTAGGCGGCAACCATCTACTCAAGAACCTGAAAGCCTTGACCGCGGCGAGTCAGTTCTGGGCCGGTCCGCTGGCCGATCGCTGGCGGCAGCGTTTCGGCACGTGGTTCGTCGCCGAACTCGGGCGGCAGATCCTTGCCGATGGCGGGCACTATGAACGATCGCCCATGTACCACTGCGATGTTCTGCAGGATGCCATCGAGGTTGCCGCCTTGGGCGCGTGTGATGAGGCCCGTGGCGCAGAGCTGCGGGCGTTGATTGGGCGCATGGATCAATTCCTGGCCGGCGTGATCCACCCCGACGGCGAAATCGCGCTCTTTAACGACAGCGCATTTCAGGTCGCCGTGTCGCCAGGCGTCTTGCGCCGGGCGGCGGCTCGACTGGCAGGACTCAATTGTGAGCCGACGATCCCACGGCTCGATCTCCTGTTAGGGTCGGCTTCACTCGCGGTGGGACCCGATTCTGCCGGTCAGACCGCCGAACTGTCGGAGGCCTGCCGCCAACAGGCCGCGACGTCAAGCGGCTACGTCGCTCTGCCAAGCCGCCGCCCCGATCGATTTCTGCTCGCCGATGTCGGCGCGGTGTGTCCGGATGATCTCCCAGCCCATGCGCATGCCGACATGCTGAGCTTCGAGCTGAGCGTCGATGGACTGCGGATGATCGTCGATTCGGGGGTTGGCGAGTACGCCGCCGGCCCCTGGCGTGACTACTACCGGAGCACGCGCGCCCACAATACGGTGATGGTCGACGGCTGTGAACAAAGTGAGTGCTGGGGTAGCTTCCGAGTTGGCCGCCGTGCGTCGCCGGTCGACGTGTCCTTTCGGCGTACCGATCAGGGCGAGGTTCTTGAAGCCGGGCATACGGGCTACGACCATCTCGTCGGCCACCCTCGGCATAGCCGCCGCTTCCAATGGGTCGATGACAAGTTCTGGCTTGTTGCCGATACCCTCATGGGCGGAGGCCTGCACACGTGGACCAGTTTTTGCCATTTGCACCCTGAGGCTCGCGTCATCGCGCAGGGCGATTCCTGGATCCGTGTCGCGCATGACGACGTGGTCCTGGACGTGTCGTGGTACGGATTTACCGCCGCCCGCCTCGTCACTGGCCAGACCGGAGACCTCCAAGGGTGGTATGCGGACCGCTTCGGGTCGCCACTACCGAACACGGTGCTTGCGTTTGACGGCCGCGGCGTCATCCCGGCCAGTTTCGGCTACGCCCTGGTGCCGCAGCCGTCGCGCGAGGCGCCGGCCTCTTCAGTTTCGATCGCGCCGAGTGGCGGGCTCGACGTCGTTGTCGGACCTCGCCGACATCGCGTGGCGATGGCGCGATCGGCTGGGTCAGTCAACTAATGCGAATAGCGTATCTGTGCCAGTATTTCCCACCCGAGATCGGGGCGCCGTCAGCCCGGGTCAGCGAGTTGAGCCAGGCATGGACGGAAATGGGCCACGAGGTTTGCGTCATCACGGGCCTGCCGAATCACCCGACCGGCCGCATCCCACCGGAGTATCGAGGCGTCATCTTTCGGAAGGAACACCTTCGTGCTGTCGAAGTGTGGCGTAACTGGCTCTACGCAACCCCTAACGAGGGACTGATCAAGAAGACGCTGAGTCACGTCTCGTTCATGGTGTCCGCGGCAGTGCTCAGTACCCCGCGTCTCAGGGACGTCGACGTCCTGATCGTGTCGTCGCCGACCTTCTTCTCGGTCCTAACGGCCTGGTTCATGAGCCGCTCGCGCGGTATCCCGTTTATCTTCGAAGTGCGCGATCTCTGGCCGGGGATTTTCATCGAGCTCGGCGTGTTGCGAAACCGGGCGCTTATCCGGACCCTGGAAGCAATTGAGATGTTCCTGTACCGGTCGGCGGCGCGCATTGTCGTGGTGACGGAGTCGTTTCGCGCCAACCTCGAGGCCAGGGGAGTTTCCGCCGCCAAGCTCGCGACCATTACCAACGGCGTGGACGGGACCCTCTTCGTTCCCGGCGAACGGGACAACCCCATTCGTGCCGAACACGACTTATTGGGGAAGTTCGTCGTGCTCTACATCGGTGCGCATGGCATTTCTCATGCGCTGCACAGCGTACTCGACGCGGCCCAATTGACCGCCACCGACCCGGACATCTGCTGGGTGTTCGTCGGGGAAGGTGCCGAGAAGGCGCGACTCGTGGCGCATTCCCGCGATCGGGGCCTCACTAACGTACGGTTTGTCGCCGGTCAACCCAAGCGCCTGATGCCCGAATGGTATGCCGCATGTGACGTGGCCTTGGTTCCGTTGAGGAAGATCCCACTGTTTGACGCGTTCATTCCTTCGAAGATGTTTGAGATCATGGCGTGCGGTCGTCCCATCGTGGCGAGTGTTCGAGGCGAAGCCCGCCGCATCCTGGCGGCCTCTGGCGCCTCGATAACCGTTGAGCCGGAGGACGCGCCGGCAGTCGCCGCAGCCGTGCGCTCGCTGAAAGATGATCCGGAGATGTGTGTGAGCCTTGGCGCCGCCGGTCGCCAATTCGTGCTTGCGAACTACGAACGAAAGGAGCTTGCTAGGAAATACGCGGTGCTGCTTGAGACGGTCGTGCGCGCGCACGCCAGGGCCGAGGCGTGAAGCCGCATACCATCGTCGTCACTGGCGCGTCGGGATTCACCGGTCCGTTCGTGGTTCGGTCGTTGGCGACCCGGTTCCCGGAGGCTACTATCCGTTGCCTCGTCAGGGCGACGAGCCGGGTCGACCACTTGCGGCGCGACCGCGTCGAGTTTGTCCTTGGCGACCTGCGAGACGTCGCGAGTCTGCGGGCCGCGTTTAGTGATGCCGACGCGCTGGTCAACGTCGCCTCGCTTGGCTTTGACTGGATCGATCCCCTATTCGAAGCCGTCAGCGGGTCGGCGCTGAAACGCGGCGTCTTCATCAGTACCACAGCCATCTTGACGAAGCTGCCGGTGCGATCTCGAGCGACGCGGGAGCGTGGGGAGTCCTTGGTTCGCACGAGCGGCTTGGCCTGGACGATTGTGAGGCCGACGATGATCTTCGGCACGCCGGGCGATCGCAACATCGCCAGGCTGATTCGCTTTGTTCACCGCTCGCCCATTATCCCGGTAGTTGCTCCCGGGGCCTTGCAACAACCAGTGCATGTGGAGGACGTGGCGGCGGCAGTGACGGCGGCGCTGGCCTCGCCAGCGGCCGTTAATCAGGCCTACAACATTGCCGGGCGGACGCCGATGACGCTCGAGGAAATTGTGAGGACGGTCGTTCGGCTTGCAGGGCTTCGCCGCCTGATGGTCAGAATGCCCGTCGCGCCGGTCCGCGCCGCCGTCGCCGTGATGAGCCGCCTCTCTTCGAAGCCTCCGATCACGGTCGAGCAGGTTGACCGTTTGCACGAAGACAAAGCCTTTGACTACCGAGACGCCGCGCGAGACCTCGCCTACGCACCGCAGTCGTTCGAAGAGGGGGTCCTGGCGGAACTTGCCCTGATGCGTGCGAATCCTCGACAGAGTTGGTCTGAGCGAGTGTGACCCTGTTCTTGTTCCTCGTTAGCACCACTGCCCTTTCGCTGGTCCTGACATGGGTTACGCGGGAGCTGGCCCTGTGGGGCCATCTGCTCGACTTGCCGACACCACGCAGTTCCCACTGTCGCCCGACACCACGATTGGGCGGCGTTGGTATTGCAGCCAGTGCCGTGGTGGCGCTCGCTACCGCCGGCCACTGGGCATCAGAGTTAGGTGTCGAGTCAACTTGGCCGGCTTTCATGGTTGGTGGGTTGATCGCCGCGACCACTGGGCTGGCTGACGATGTTCTGACCCTTCGCCCTTCCGTCAAGCTGGTCGGCCAGTTCGCTGCCATCGTTCCCATGCTTGCCGTCGCCGTTGCCATTACGGGCCCTGGGCCTATCTGGTTGGTGGCCAGCATCTGGGTGCTCGTGGTCGCGGGATACATGAATCTGTTCAATTTCATGGACGGCAGCGACGGACTGGCGGCAGGGGTGGCGGTGGTCAATGGGGTCGCTTTGGCGCTCCTCGCTGATACCGGGCAGTGGGTTGTTGTTCCCCTGATCTTGAGCGCATCGGCGCTGGGGTTTCTATTTTGGAACCGTCCGCCAGCATCTGTGTTCATGGGGGACGCTGGCAGCCTCTTTCTCGGCTACGGAATCGCGATCACGGGTGTCATGCTGATCGCCTCAGGCATCAGCGCATGGGCCGTTGGTATCGCGCTGACGCCGATGCTTGGCGATGGCACCTTGACCCTGATTTTGCGGTTAACTCGACGCGAGCGCGTTTGGGAGGCCCATCGTTCGCATCTGTATCAACGCCTGCTGGTGGCCGGATGGTCGCATGGCGAGGTCGCCAGTTTCTACTGGAGTTGGGCGGCCGCCACCGGAGCGGCCGCCGTTGCATATGGCCACCTCCCGGCGTGGGGCCAAGGTTTGCTGGCGCTCGCCGCGAGTACCTCTGTTGCCGGTGTCCATCAGTTTGTCAGGGACACTGAGAATCGGTTCGTTTGCCGATCTCCCGAAACCCGACGCGGTGAGTTTCGCGGGGAGTCCTAGACTAGTATGTCCAGTTTCGATTTAGTGTTTGCACTTTCAGGCCGGTAACGGCTGAAACAAAACGAGGGCCAGCTGGCCTATCCTTCCGCATTGTTTCTCTTGGCCGGGAAACGCAGAAGGAGGCAGACCAATGACCCTCGCGGAGAGC